>OKTR01000564.1_pt1 | contig 12265 bp, 9 predicted proteins | sample 1606431 | NCBI WGS metagenome assembly OKTR01 (sample SAMEA3879591, study PRJEB24766) | human gut metagenome | biome: human-associated habitat; feature: feces | place: USA | collected 1985/1987
GGGCGGTTTAGGGACTTGCACCCTTTAGAGTATGTTCGTGCTGGACGAACAAAAAGGACACGAACATTATTGTTCTTGTCCTCTTATCAGGTCTTAGACTACCTTCCTTATGAACAAGCAACAATGCTCATGTCCAGATATCGGGTATAGACTATATGCTAACACGATACGGGACATAAGCGTTGTCACTGCCCGCCGATAAGGATCAAAGTGTCTAAGTTTGATAAGAAGGCGGAAACGTTGAAACGCTCTATGTCTTTATTTGCACTCCCTGTAGGGAGGGAGATGCCACAAATATATAAAATAGTTTCAACAATTCAATCAATGTGTCAATAAATTTCAGTCAGCATTGTCCGGAGTCAATTGCTTTCCCGTCAATGCCTCTGAACTTGTTGAAGGAGACACCGCATCAGTAATGCTGTTCGTAATAGAGTTGCTGAGCGACTTGAATCATCACGGAAAGACCGGGCTGATGTACCTCTGCCCCGGCAAGACAAGCGGGACGCGGCCACGCCTAAATTTGTAATTTATTGATAATCAAATACCATTCAAACAAAAGCGTGGAAACGCGGCCAAAAAAAGCCTACGTTTCCACGCTCTGTTTTATAACTTGTTGATAATCAGCGACTCTAAAAATAAGGCGTGGATGCGTCCCGACGGTGCGTCGTGTCAGGATAACCGCGGAGACACTTAGGACTTCTCAGACTCCACAGGCACCTCAACGGCATTCTCAGCAGACTTCTCCGCCTCACGGGCTGCTTTCTCCACCTCACGGGCTGCACGCTCGGCCGCCTTGCGATCTTCCTTCTCCTTTTTCTTGGCGAAAACTGCCTTGTACTTCTCCAGGCGGGCATTTTCCTTCGCCTCACGCGCTTTGATGGCCTTGAGCTGCTTCAGTTTCTTGGCACGCAACTTGGCCGCCTTCTTATCCGCAGCCAACTTGGCCTTGGCAGCATCCAGGCTGTCCAGACGCGCCCACTTCGCCTCACGTGCGGCATCCTTCGCGGCACGAAGCGAATCACGCTGCGCCTTCTTCAATGCAGCGGCATCAAGTACGGCAGCATTGACGGAAGAAGAATCCGAAGACATTGACAATGAATCAGTTGTCGCCTTGGTAGAATCCGCGATAGCCGGAACTGCGGCATTGAGCGAATCCTTAGGCGGAACATTGGAGAGAGAATCCGGCGACTGCACGGACGCCGTATCGGCCGGCATGGCGCGCGCAGCCTCCTTTTTGCGGGCCTTTGCATCTGCCTTGGCTAGCCTTCCGCGCTCGATTTCCTTCATCACGCCCGGCATATAACCCGGATAAAACTTGTCGGTATACTCAAACGACGTCCTCGGACGAGCCGCGTAACGCGAACGCTCTGAAGGCCTTATGGAATATGGCGTCACATCCTGCTTGCCGGAAGGACGAAGCTCGGGCTGCCACGAGAAACCCTTCAGCACACGCTCCTCACTCGTCATCTGTGCCACCGGATAACCATCATTCTTCGCAGATTCGAAATAATAAACCCGGTCAATATCCCCGTTTTTGAAATACGCACTCAGCATCTTCGCCTCGCTCTTGTTCACGGTCGCGTAAACACTATCCTCCTGCAGATAGAAAATCGCATTTGCATCACCCATCGCATCGAAACGCGACAACGCACCGGTAGTGTCGAAATAAGCGAGCATCTCCGTAGCGCGGATCTGGTCGTAGCACAACGTATCTTCCTTGATGATAATGAACGCATTGGACATCAGACTCGCCTTCTGCAGCGACTGGTTTTTCAGAACGGCGAAAAGACTGTCCGCCGAATACTGCCTGTTCGATTCATTCCACACGATCGGCCTCTCATACATCCTCACCAATGAATCCAAGTCATTGTAAGCCAGCGAATCGCATGCAATCTGAATATCTGATTTATAAAGCTTTACATTCTTTACAGCGGTGATGAAACTGATTTTCGTGGAATCCAGCGGCTCCGGAATACTATCCTTCTGAACAGCGAGCGAATCCGTTGCTGACGCCAGAGAATCAGCCCCGACCGCAAGAGAATCCAACCCGACAGCCAATGAATCCAGGCCCGTTGCCAATGAATCCGTCCCCACCGGCTTCGAGTCCAGCACTGCGGCCGCAGCATTCGGGTCAATGCCTTTGTCCACGGCACCCCCTTTCGGTGCCTTCACATCACCCTCCACCTTGTCCGCACCACCTTTCTTGCCACCTTTAGGCCTGTTCGGATCATTCTCCGCAGCCTTTGCCGCAGCCTCAGCCGCCTCCTTCGCCGCTTTCTGGCGATAATTCTGGACAGCATCCACAGACAAGTCCTCAAGACGAGACTTGGCGGCACTCTTCACGGCATCCTCTATCTGGAACATCATAAGAGACTGAGCCACAATCGAATCCGCGCCGAAATACACCGAATCAGGCGGCGCGGTTTCCGACTTCACCACACCGATGACAGCCGGCTCGCGCGTCATGACCAGTCGGGACAATGAATCCGCATACAGCATCCTTCCGGCAACAGCCGACATGTCCCGCGTCGTATCCGTAACCTGCGCATTGCCAAGAAGTTCAATGTCGCCGGTAGGACGATAGTAGAACAATGAATCCGCCCATCCCTCCTGCGTGTCGCTCATACCGTGGACATCCCGGCGGAAAAGGAAAATCTCCCTGTTGCGGTCATACCATCCGGCATTGGAAGACAACATGTTGTCCTCGCTCCAGGCATCGGTACCGAAACCGAAAGATGCCTTGTTCCGGGCAGAATCATAAACGAGATTCGTCGTCTTCACGAACACGGAATCCGTGAACATATTGACATTGTCGGAAAATGTGAACGTCTTCGCCTTCGAATCGTAAGTACCTGTGCGACTTTCGATTACCTGCCCCTCAGCGTCCTTCATGGAACCGCCGTTGAAAAATATCGCGACACTGTCACGCGTATTGTAGTCAAGGAATTCCGTACGGAGCACATTGTGGTCCTTGTCCTCCAGCTGCACCAGCGAACCGCGGAACTCGGCCAGGTCACGGTCCACATAATAGGTGAGCTTGTCACCGGTCAGAACCGTCTGGTCCTGAAGGATCTTCACATTGCTGATAGCGAAAATTTCATTGGTCCGCACATTCCAGAGCGCGGTATCGCAAATGAGAAAAGTGTCATTGTGCAGAAAACGCGCCGGACCCGTAACCTTACGGTAATCCACTCCGTCCTTTTCTATCAATTCCATGGACTGCGCGCTCAACAGGCGTACAAGAGAATCCACCTGACTGCCTTTTTCCTGGGCAGACAGGCGGAAAAACATTGACAGAAATATCAATCCCGCTATGAGACTTCTGCGAAAAGTCATAATTATTTCTCAGATGTGCCCTCTTTTGCGACCTTGTTCCAGCCGTCGCGTGAGAACTCGCAATTCTTGAAGAGAGGGTCAATGACTATATATGTAGTTTTTATCTTACCGTCAATGAATTCGTCAATGGCCGCATTCTGCTCCTTGGCACGTGCCTCGTCGAGCAAGTCGCTGTAATCATTGTCGAAAGAAGCGGGATGCGCCGGAATAATCTTGTCGACGCGGATAATCTTATATACGGTATTGCCGTCGCGGCCCTCATTGTCCTTGGACTCCACCGGCTCCGAAATCTCGCCCTCCTTCAGGTCCTTGATCGCAGCATAGTCCTGAGGCTTCAGCTGGTCAATCTCGAAATACGAAGAACCGGTATTAGGGTCAGCCATCTGACCGCCGTTGGTCTTCGTCTGCGCGTCCTGAGAATAGAACTTCGCAGCAAGCTCGAACGTCACAGCGTCATTCTGAATCTCCGTCTTCAACGAATCCAGCGTAGCGAACGCTTTCTGCCTGTCCTGGTCTGTGTATGAAGGCTTTATGAGGATGTGACGAGCATTGAACATGTCACCTTTCTTCTCCAGCACCTCTATGATATGGAATCCGTCAGGGGTCTCGACAATCTGCGAAATGACACCAGGTTTCAGCGCCATTGCCGCATCGGAAAACGCAGGCCAGAAAATGGACTTGGACGCCATTCCGAGCTCGCCGCCCTTTCTCGCGCTACCCGGGTCCTCAGAATAAATACGGGCCAATGTCGAGAATTTCTCGCCGTTGATAATTCTCTCACGGATGCTCAGAAGTTTCTCTTTCACAGCGAGATTCGCATTCTCACGATCCGGATAGATGCAGATCTGGCTGAGCTGGTACTTGATAGGCACCATCGGCAGGTCCTCAGGGTCCGTCTCGGAAATATACTTCTTCACATCATGAGGCGTAAGCTCCGGAATCGACGATGCGATCTGCTGCTGCATCTGCTGGGTAAGCGACATGTCCTCCAACTGCTGTCTCCATTCCTGACGAAGCTTGTAAATCGGCTTGCCATAGAACTTCTCCACCTCGTCATCGCCACCGAAATTTGTCTGAATCTGCGCCATCCTCTGGTCCAGGGAGCTGTTCACCATCTCCTGGTTCACCGAAAGGGAGTCGATTCTCGCCTGCATGAGGAACAGCTTGGAATCCATCATGTGCTCCAGCTGCTCGCAACGCATGTTCTTGTCGGAATACATGCCCTGCATACGCATATACAATATCTCCTGTTCCAGCTGGGACAGCGAGATCATCTCGTTACCGACCACGGCTATAGTCTTGTCAATGAGCCCGTTAGGGTACGTCTGCGCAAAGCCGCATACCGGCAGGACGAGCGCCATTACAGATACTGTCAGTTTCAGAATATTTTTCATGTTTCTTCGATATTCATTATTGGTCCAACCCCATCAATAGATGATGAAATTTTCCAGATTGCGCGCATTCTCTATCAAGTCCCGTTCCAAACCGTTCAGCAACGCCTGTTTTCTGGTGCTGAGTATGATGTCCTTGATTCTTTCGCGATAATATTCCACCGGACCGGTCTCGCCGGCCTTCTTCAAGCTCCCGATATAGGCGATGTTCAGATTCCCGTTATCATCCGGAATCTCCACCACCCCGTCCTTCAGCATTGAAAACACTGTACCATAGTCAGTTCCGAACTCCCGGGACAGTCGCACGAGGTCTATCCACTTGCCGCCGAAATCCGTGTACCGGAACGCCGAATAGGACGCGACACTGTCCGCCTCCATCTGGTCCTCCGGCTTGTCCGACTTCATTTTCTTCTTGATGATCTCCAGATTCGGGGAATCCGAGGAAATCGACAGGAAACGCGCCTTCGCTATCGGCAGCGACAGCTTGAAAGTCTCGATATGCGCCTCGTAGTATTTCTCTATCTGCGCATCCGTCACAGCCGTGTCAAGCCTCTGGTTCACATACTTCTGCTCATAACGGTACTTCAGCAGCGACCGCCTGTAGTCCTCCAGCTCCTTGTCCACGTTCTTCTCGCTTTTAGACAATTCCTTCTCGGCCACATCAATGAACGCCATGTCCGACGCCCACGAATTGATGTATTGGAGCGCCAGCCGCGTACTGTCCTCCGGGCTCGCCGAATCCGGAATATACGCATTCAGGTCCGACGCATACAGCTTGTGATTGCCGATTTTGGCCACCACGCGCCCGTCATGAACAAACGACGTAATCGTCTTGCACGAATTCAGCCACGGCAAGACGATTACTAAAAGGCAAACGCCGAAAATATTCAGAAGTCTGTTTCCGGTCAATTCTATCTTGAGTAATTAGGTGATTCCTTGGTGATTGTCACATCATGCGGATGGCTCTCCAGGTAACCTGCATTCGTGATGCGGACGAACTTGGCGTTACGCAACGATGCGATATCCTTCGCTCCGACATAGCCCATACCTGCACGCAAACCGCCCACAAGCTGATATACCACCTCGGATACAGTACCCTTGAAAGGCACCTGCGCCACGATTCCTTCCGGCACGAGTTTCTTCACATCTTCTTCCATATCCTGGAAATATCTGTCCTTCGAGCCATGCTCCATCGCTTCGAGCGAACCCATGCCTCTGTACGCCTTGAACTTCCTGCCGTTCAGGATGATAGTCTCGCCAGGAGACTCCTCCGTGCCGGCAAAAAGCGAGCCCGCCATAATGGTGCTTGCGCCTGCGGCCAATGCCTTCGCGATATCGCCTGAGTAGCGGATACCACCGTCGGCAATGACAGGAACGCCCGTTCCCTCAAGCGCTTTCGACGCCAGCATCACCGCTGTCAACTGCGGCATACCGACGCCCGCGATGATTCGCGTAGTACAAATCGAGCCAGGGCCAATGCCTACCTTCACGGCACTTACACCGGCATCCGCCAATGCCTTTGCACCTTCTCCGGTAGCGACGTTGCCGGCAACGATCTGTATATCTCTGTTCTTGAATGCTTCACAAGCCTTGGCAATGACTTCGAGCACGCCTACTGAATGTCCGTGTGCAGTGTCGATTACCACAGCATCAGCACCTGCACTCACAAGCATCTCGATTCTGTCGAGGGTATCTGACTTCACGCCGACTGCAGCTGCCACAAGAAGACGGCCCTTCGAATCTTTGGAAGCAATAGGATTGTCCTTGATTTTCATGAGGTCCTTGTAGGTGATGAGTCCGACAAGCTTGTTGTCATCGTCTACTACAGGGAGTTTCTCGACTTTGCTCTTGCGCAGGATTCCGGTGGCCTCCTGCAGGCTGATGCCCTTTTTCGCGGTAACGAGGTTCTCGCGGGTCATGATCTCAGAGATCGGCAATCTCTTGTTGTCCTGGAAACGGAGGTCACGGTTCGTGACGATTCCGATGAGCCTTCCGGCATTGTCCACGACAGGGATGCCTCCGATATGGTGCTTGGCCATCAATGCCAATGCGTCACCGACAGTAGCTTCAGGACTGATGGTGACCGGGTCGTAAATCATACCGTTCTCCGCCCTCTTCACACGGCGGACCTGCTCACACTGCTGGTCGATGGTCATGTTCTTGTGAATGACACCGATACCGCCGGCACGAGCCATTGCAATAGCAAGTTCAGCCTCTGTAACAGTGTCCATTGCGGAAGACACGATAGGAGTGCAGAGAGAAATATCTCTAGTGAACTTAGTGGAAACATCTACAGCTCTCGGCAAGACCTCGGAGCGTGCAGGAACGAGCAAAACGTCATCGAAGGTAAGTCCTTCTGGGATTTCTGTATTTACGAACTGCATTGTGAATAAATATATTTTGGCAAATATACGAATTTTTTGATTACGTACAGCCCTTCGGGCAAATCTTTACCCGGCAAGAGTGACGATGATATGACAGCAGATGCGCCGACAGCGCAATTACAAGATTTTCAATATAAATATAAGGAATTCCGGAATGTTTATGTACCTTTGTAGAATTATAGTGTGCGCGGCGCGATGCCGCCTTCGGAAAAGACTAATAAACAATAAATTATAAACGCATTAAACTAACAATTTATCATGACGAAAAACAATCAAAAGACCTACGAGCGCCCGACCCTCCAGGTGCTTTTCGTAGAGACGGAAAGTGTGATGACTGTGAGTGGTGGATATGGGGATGCAAACCATGCTGGAGACACAGTTCTTGAGGATCAAAACTACATCTACGACCTTTAAACCTTGCACCCATGAAAAGAATTGTTAAATCTTTTGCGATTGCTGCAGTTTCAGCATTAGCATTTATTTCCTGTTCACAGGAACAGAATCCTGTCAGCCAGGAGAATGGTATCCATTTTACAATACGCACATCAGAAAATCCACAAGTAAAGTCCTTTATTGAAAGTGACTTTGAGGGAAGATATATTCCAAAATGGTCAAAAGGCGATGAATTGGCGATGTTTGTCGGGACAATTAACGATAAATCCAAACCTACAGCAACATTAACGAATAGCAACGAATACGGACTTACAGCAAAATTTGACGGCCAGGTTGCCGGAATCGAAGGAAACGGAACATTTAAATCCTTCGCACCAGCCAGAGCATTTGCAACGGGTTATTCAAATGGCAACGTTGGCATAACTTTGGCGGAAACACAGAAACCAAGCAGCCTTACGATTGACGAGGCTTGCGACATTCTCGTAGGTAAGGAGACCACCTACTTGGCAGATGCAGCAGGCGAAGTCGCAATAGACGACCTCTTTTTCAAAAGAATGTTCTCCGTTGTTAAAGTTGCTCTCAAGGGCCCAGCGTCTCTTAACGGAGAGAAAGTGTCGAAATTCTCCCTTACCGCTCCTGAAGGGACTGTTCTTACCGGCCGCGCTGCGATTGATCTAACCACAGCCACCATTGACAAATGGAACATCAGCAACAACTCCGTAACAGCTACCTATTCAGAAGACGCTCCACTGTTCGGTGGAGACGCCAGCTTGGAGAATGAAGTTTGGCTGGTTGTAAACCCTGGCACTATCGACTCTGGCGCAAAGGTTGTTTTCGCAGGCGAGACCGCAAATTACACATTCTCAAAGGAAGTCACATTGTCCAAGGCACTCACCTTCCCTGCAAGCCAGCTTGCCGTCATCAACTTGACATTGGCCGAGGAGAATTGTACGGCAAAACAAGCCGAGAGTCGTATTTATGTTGAGAATTTCAATAGTGTTACAACAAACAAAACCACCCCTCAGCCAAGCGCCACTGGAGCAGCAGGAACAGGCGTTTCGGACAAACTGAAATATATTTATTCTGGGAAAAACACGAATATAAGACAAAGTAACAATGGACATAGCCCTAGTGACTTCTATCTATATATATCGACAGAGAACGATTCTTTCGTTGTTGATAATATAGCCGTTGATGGAGAAACATCATTAATGCTTTCGGCTCAAGTAAGAGCTAACACTAATCAAACGACAGTGTCAGTTTATTACAAAGAATCTTCTACGACCACTTGGACTAAAGCGAGCACAACCATGACTGCCACCATTGAGTCTTTTAATACAGTACAGAAAGTATTCCTCAATATTGATTCAAGCGTAAAATCTCTTGATCTCAAATTTGAAGCAACTGGTGGTACCTTAGTGGATGATATAGTTCTTAAAAGATTTGTAGATTCGCGAATTAAACTTGAATCCCCTACTTCCCTTTCGGCTAATGTAGACGAAGCTACATCTAACAAGGTAAACCTCAGTTGGGGTTCTGTAAGTAATGCTAACTCATATGAGATTGTATTGAGTGCTGAAGGAAAAGCTGACATCATTAAAACCGCCGAAACAAATTCTCTTTCCATTGATGGTCTCGAGTATTCTACTTCATATAGTGTTAAAGTCAAAGCTATCAGTCCTGACGCAGAAAAGTACTTTGATTCAGATTACTGTACCGCTGTAGCTGTAACCACCGGAGCAAAACCTGCAGGAGGTTCTACAAGCTATTTTGTAAAGGTTACTGAAACTCCTACTGATTGGTCAGGAAAGTATTTGATAGTTTTTGGTGACAAGGCTCATAGTTATGTAGCCACAAAAGGCAAAGACTTAATATCTAAAAATACTAGCAATCTTTCCATTATCGGCAACAAGATTGAGTCTGATGAAAGTGTTAAGCAGGATATGGTAGAAATCTCAAAAACCACAAACGGTTATAAGATTCTTCTTAGCGACAGCAAGTATTTGTCTGTTCCAGCATCAAATGCTTGTGGCTCAAACACTACTGGTTCTGTTTTCACAATTACATTAGGGACAACGGGTGTGTCTATTTCTGGAGTAGATAGTAAAAACGCCACAAGGACATTGTGTAATAATAGTAGTTACTATAGGATGTATAAAGAGGTAAAGGATTATACTTTACCTCAATTATACAAACTCGCTGACTGACTGCCCTCCGGAGGAGACACCGGCGGGCAAGAACCCACGGATCGTAAGCCATACGCAGAGGTAAGAAACATTGAGGCCAATGTGTTGAGTTCGACGGAGGTGACTCTGTCGGGCTCTTACACAGGGGCCAGCAGTTCACCTGCCGAAGTAGGCTTTTATTGGGGCACATCCTCAAATTCATTGACAAACAAACTGACCGTCAGCTCGGTCACGGCGACAGGCACGGACAGCGGGTCTTTCGAGGCTCACCTTTCGGACCTTGTTCCCGGGAAATCCTACGTCTTTCAGGCGTTCGCGCGCGTATCAGGCACAGGCGCATACTCGTCCGACATGCAAGTGTTCTATGCCGGCACGCCGACCGTCTTCAAGATGCCGGGAGGTGCCCAGCCTGCTGTGAACAAGGATTGGCTCGAACTCGCCTCGGCTAAGGAAGGCTCGCAATATGTGGTAAACACCACCTATGCCGGCGAGCGGAACTACACTGTCTTCTACGACACACAGATGACGACTCCCCTCTGGACCGCATATCCATTGGACAGCAGCCACATGGGCTCTCTCAGCCGACCATCGGGCTGGAGCTACAACCCGAACATCGACGAGAAGTACCAGGTCAGGGTGACTGACGGAAGCTATTCGAACAGCACGTATTCGCGAGGTCACATGTGCCCGAACGGTTCGCGCAACGGAAACGCCGCGATGCAGGCCCAGACTTTCTACGTGACGAATCAGGTTCCGCAGATCCAGAACAGTTTCAACAGCGGAATCTGGAGCAATCTGGAGAATGCCGTCCAGGGCATTGCCAAGAGCCACAACGAGGAGATCTACGTGGTGACGGGCGTGGCTTTCGAAAAGGAGGGCGAGACTCGCACCATAAATTACACGAGTCCCAAGTCCAGCTCCCAGAGAGTTCCCATCCCGAACTACTTCTACAAGCTGGTACTCCGAGTGAAGTATTCCGGCAGTACGATTTCCAACGCGTCATGCATAGCTTTCTGGTTCGACCACAAGGCTTACTCCGACAGCTACCAGAACTACACGGTCAGCGTTGACCAAGTAGAAACCTGGACCGGTTTCGACTTCTTCGTAAATCTCCCCGACGACCTCGAATCCGCCGCCGAGTCGAAGACCTCCACCTGGTCCATCTTCACCAGTTTCTAGCCGTCACTCCACACGACAAGCCTCCGGGCTTCCACCTCCAGTTCCGGGCCAGCACCACACATAACGGAGTCGCTGGGAATCTATCTCCAGTTTCGAGCCGGCACCACCATAACAGAGTCTCCGGGCTTCCACCAGAACTACATCACCCTAGCGGTTCCGGCAGAAGCCCGGACTCGTCATAATTTCCCCACAAACCATCCCGACAGCCTCGAATCCGCCGCCGAGTTGAATACCCCCACCTGGTCCTCCTTCACCAGTTTCTAGCCGTCACCCCACACGACAAGTCTCCGGACCTCCACCTCCTCTTCCCCTTGACTCCAGCTCCTCCACCTTGACGTCTTCACGTTTTTCCCTCCTTCTCTTTCTCCACCCTCTTTTCCACCCTTTTCTCCACACGACAATTCTCCGGCAATCCACCTCCAGTTCCGAGCCAGCACCACACATAACCTATCTCCGGGCTTCCACCAGAACTACATCACCCTAGTAGCTCCGGCAGAAGCCCGGACTCGTTTTGATTTCCCCATAAACCATCCCAACGGCCGCAAATTCCCCCGCCGCCGGGCGCATTCAAACCCCTGCCAAGACGCGTCAATCAAAGCCCTCCACCCTATCCTCCTTCACAACCTCGACCCCTCCTTTTTTTCCCCCCCCCCCATCTTTTTCCATCTCCTCGTTCTCTATCTTCTATTTCTCCTTCTCATCCTTAACTCCATGACACCTTCTCCTCCTTGACTCCATCTCCTCCACCTTGATGCCTTCACCTTTTTCACTCATTCTCCACCTTAACTCCATGACGCCTTCTCCTCCCCTCCCCATAACCTCTCGTGCCATCATTCCCGTAACCCACATAACAGCGTCCACCTCTTACTCTCCATACTCCGTGTTTTCTTTCTGTCCATTTGTTTCCTTCCTTATTTATCCTACTCCACCATCCTCTTCCATTCAGTCTTCATTCCACGCTTCTGCCACGTGACAGCAAAAGCCCCGGCGGGGATGGGACCTCTGGAGGCATGGTCGCCCATGGCCTTGTGAATGGGTGGCATGCGACAGCCTGACGGGATGAGCGAAGCGAACCTCCAGAGGTTTCACCCCCGCCGGGGCGCGTCCATGGGCGACATATACATCACCATGATTACCTCCGGAGCAAGCTGTCGGGACGCGGCCACAGTATATTTTGTAACTGATTGATAATCAAATACCATTTTAACAGTAGCGTGGAAACGCAGGCTTTTTTTGGCCACGTTTCCACGCCCTATTTTATAACTCATTGAAAATCAACGCTCCCAAAAACGAAGCGTGGCCGCGTCCCGCCGCCGAATTTCAATGTTATGAGATGTGCATCTGCCAGATATGGGACAACCCTGAAAACGCTTACCTCTCGTGCGCAAAAAGGCCG
>OKTR01000571.1_pt1 | contig 12178 bp, 9 predicted proteins | sample 1606431 | NCBI WGS metagenome assembly OKTR01 (sample SAMEA3879591, study PRJEB24766) | human gut metagenome | biome: human-associated habitat; feature: feces | place: USA | collected 1985/1987
GACCTGCCGCAATATTTTGTGCTTGTCGACTATCGCATGACGACGATTACGTCGTATCTTTTCGCGGATTACAAGCACGTCTTCTCGCTGTCGAAACCCATTTATTCGATGCCCAACGAAAACTATGCGAACGAAATGGCGTTTTTCATCAACGACTTTTCCGGCATCGTGAGCGAGGCGATTCAGTTCTTCCGCTCGAAATATACCGATTACAAATTCGACGACGTGTTCATCACGGGCGACCTTGACAGGTTCCAGTCGGTTGAAAGCGACCTTTACGGTTTCATGGGGCTTAACGTCAAGATGCTTCCCGTACCCGAAAGCGTATCGGGCGTCGAGCAGCTTGATTTCAACGCGCTTGCACCGCTTATCGGCACAATGCTCAAATAACGAGGTGGATTATGGCAAAGAGAAAGAGAAACATAGATTTTATCGCCGCGCAAAAGGCGATTGGAAAATCGGGGCAAAGCACCTCGTTTGAGTTTATTCTTGTCGTTACGGTCGTCGTGGTGGCATGCGCGATGGTCGGGTGGTATCTTGTGGCGCGTTCGCAGTACAACACTGCCGTGTCCGACCTTGAATCTGCCAAGACGGAACTCACCAACCAGAAAAACACGCTTGCCAAGAACGAAGACAAGTTCAAAAACTTCACGGTGGTGCTTGACCAAAACGGCAACCCCGTGACGAAAGGCACCGACAAATACGGCAACACGATTTACCAATACGAGTCGTTGACGGAAGTCGCGACGCGCGTTGCAAACGCACTTGCGGGCGCGCAGGCAACGTCGAAAGAAGCCGACGCCGCGATAAACCTTACCGGCACGATTTTCGACATAATCTTCACAAGCGCGAACAAGACGGAGTGCAAGGTGACGCAGTTCACTTTCACCAACGGCAGGATAACGTTAAAACTTACGGGCAAGGGTTCCCAGTCGATGCGAAACTATGTTTCGGCGATTCAGGAAAACGGCAGCGGCTATATTCAGAGCGTTGAGCCGTCGATGGACACCGCCACCGATTTTTCGGTAAGTTTCGACGTCGTGAACGATAAACTTTTCGGCGGCAGCGACAAATAAGGAGGACGGGAAAATGACGATTAACAGAAAAGAAAAAATATTGATTTTCGTGCTTATCCTGTTCCTGCTTGTAGGCGGCACGTACACTCTTGGCATCATGCCGAAAAACAACGACAAAAAAACCGCTCAGGAAGAGTTACAGACGGTCGAAGGCGACATCGCGAAGGTCAAAAAGCAAATCGACGCGGTGAGCCCGGCAAGGTACAACAAGCTCGTTGAAGAAATCAGACAAAACGAGGCGGCGTTGAAACAACTTACCAGTCCGAGCAACAACCTTAATGAAGAACTTATACCCAGCAATATGCCCGGACATCAGGACTCTGTGGCGATTGCGGAAACGCTGTACAAATTCTTTGGCGACCTTGGTTTCAACGTTGAGATAAGCCTTGGCAGGCCCGTCACGACGTCCACCAAAAAGGTTTACACCATATCGAGCGCATACAAGACGGACATGCAGACGCTTTACAAGGTGACCGACGCGATCGCGCGCGTGAAGTCGTACAATCTGACGTATCTTTCGATGACGCCGGACGGAAACAACGTTTCGGGCACGTTCTCGATGACGATCACGTACATTCTGAACGAATAGCACGACATTACTTGTGCGGAAGCGGCACCTTAAAATAAAGGATATTATATTATATAAATATAACAAAAAGTTACAAAAACGCGCGAAAGCGCAGTCACAAAGATAAGACGGGAAAATAAAAAAGTACGATTGACGGAAGGAGGTCAATTATGCTGACGTTATTAAAAAATATAGAAAGGTTTAACAAGCGGTACAATAAAAAACGCGGCAGCGCGATGCTTATGGTACTTATGACTATGGCGATTATTATCGTCGTAGGCACTTCTATGCTCTTTGTGACGCTTTCCTCCTTCTCGAACAGCATTGCGGACACCCAGCAGGAACGCGCGTACAACGCCGCGCTCGTAATGACCGAAACGCTGAAAAGCTCCTCATATCTCGGCAAACTTATCGAAAGCAATTCCTTTGAGCTTGAACAAGATAATCCCGTCAAACTCCAATTCGACAACGGTGATCTTGACGATGAACTTGACGATTTCACGATAATCAACGGCGTGAAAGTTTACGTCACGTTTACCAACGCGTCAAAGGAAAAGACGTCGCTTGACAGCGTACTTGTCGACGTAAGGGGCGTAAAAGGCTCGCAGGAAAGAACGGTGAGCTTCACTTATAACAAAGAAACGACAGTCAAAAACGTTACGCTCAAAGACACGTTCGGCAACGCCTTGGTAACCAACAACGACTTGGGCGGAGAACAAAAACGCGACGACCTTGTTTTCAAGAGAATCGAGGGCGATATTTCAATAAACTGTTGGGATGAAGAAGTCGTGAACGGGCAAACCGTGAAGAAGATGACCACCCGATACTTCAACCCGATTATTCTTGAAGGTCTTACTGGCAGTATCTTTGCCAACGGCGACCTTATTATCGGCGCTGCCGACAACGTTATAAAAGTTCAGGGCAATATCTATTGCGACGGCAACCTTACAATACGCGGGCTTGACCTTGGCGTAAATCTTCCCGCGCTTTACAAAAAAACGTACAACAAAAAATATATCAAATACAGCACGATCGGCAACAAGACTTTTGCAGGTTTCGATATCCTTGGCACCGGCACATACATAGAGCGCGAACTCTCGGGCAAAGTGAACGAGGCGATGTATCTGAAATACAAAACGAAAAACGGCGACGACGACTTTTTGCCGTTGCAGGTTTATGACGAAGTCTCGCACTACACCCTTATGGATCTTGCGGACGAAAACGCCGAAACGTACACTTTCTGGACAAGAAACTGGGAGAACGGCGGCGCGATTGAAGAAGTCACAATAACGCTCAGGGTAAGAGTTAACGGCGAATTGCAGGCGGTTGACGCGACATACAATAACAAAAGCGGCATCAATAACGCGCAATATATCGGCGCGACGATGTATTCCTCGTCCGAATGCAACCCCGAAGACATGATAATGCAGTATCCGAAGGGCGGCAACGTATATTGCAGCGGCGATATTATCTTTGACAGGGTAAACTATGGGTATAACTGGGTTTATGCGCCGGCAGCATTAGGCAACAGCACCGAATACCAATATCACGACCTTGCAATTTATGACGGCAAAGGGACAATAGACGCTTCAAAAGAAGAGGATTGTACAAAAGTTGAAAACGCCACCGTGTCTTACAATAAAACCAAGATGAGAGGCGACATATTCTGCATGGGACGCATGATTATCGCGCCCGAAAATCTTGCGCTCACGTCCAAAAGCACCGGTTATAAAGACGAAGCCTTGGTATTCACGAGAATGAACGGTTCAAACTTCAACCGTTATTTCGACAATGAAACGTTCAATAGCAACAATTTCTTCTCGCGTTTAAAAACGCTACTTGGTTTTGACGGTGATAAATGGAACAAAAACGCGGGCAGCTTTAATTACGACGCAACCGATTCTTACAGATTTGTATATAAAAAAGATTATGTGGGACCTACTGTAAATGACCAGTATTCTTATTCTCACAGTTTTACGGATAACAGTAACGTCGAAAGCTTTTTAACCGCGTTAAAAAACCATGGACAAAGCAGTTTGAAAAACGCCTTGGTAGGAGTATTTGACAAAACAATAAACGACAGCGTATATATCTTAAAAGGGGACGGCTACTTGCCCGGTATGGGAACGGGGGACGGCGAGCATTACGTGCTTCGTCCCGTAGAATTCAGCGAAACTTCCAACATTTATATCTATAACTGGGATTACGCGTCGCTTATTGAAAATACGGAAAATAAAGAAGGCTCGGAAGAAAAAGTAAAGATACAGCGCCAACTTAACAGCACTTCACTGGTGCAGGAGGCGCGCGTGGACAGTACGCTCGATAATACCTCGGTCAGCACGGTAAACGACGTAACTTACAAAGCCGCGCTCACGGTAAAATATCAGAAGCTCAAAGTAAACGAGATTTACGTAGGCAGCGGTAATATCGAGGCTGTCGGTATCGACGCGTTCGGTTACGAAGCCGACGCCGAAGTTAGAGCGAAAAAAATCGACACCCTTGGCAATATGATTTCAAGCGAATATAAGAAGCTGAGTCTTCTTGATCTTATTATGAAAGTCAATGGTTGTGACGAAAAGACGGCGCTTGAAAAGCTGAGAAAAGAATATTTGAAGATTGACGACAACATATATACGGGATATGCCGACTTAACGTACGGCATTAAGGATGATGAAAAAGGCAACGGCGGTGTCTTCCTGAAATATGATCTTATCGCATTAGCTGATTACAAATGCACATACTTTCACTACCATGGAAACACAGACAGAACACTTGCATGGAAAAAGAAAGATAGCGGCGAGGTCGGATATATTTTACTGCCCAGTGTGTTGTATAGGGATGGAAAGTTTTACATTGTCGATCAAAAAACAGGTGATTGGGAAGATTATAACCCCGAAAAACAAGACGAACTGAATAAATTTATGGAAATAACCAAGCTTTCTTCTGAAGTGATTCAGCGGGCAAAGGAAAATAAATTCAAATTCAGCGACGGATTATACGGAATCGATGATACCAAGTTAAAAGAAATTGCGACGACGTATATAGATAATCATAAGGTTATTGAAAAAACAAGATATGAAGATTCGCAATACAGAGGAAACGGTACGTTTGGATTCGATTGGGTTAAAGAAGGCGAAACCAGAAAACTTGCGTTTAAAGTCGGAACGTTTAGCTTCACCGATAACTTAGGAGACACGAGCACAATCGCGACGAATAGATACAAGGATGAGTATAATAAACCGCAAATAGTCTTAACGTATGATGACATAAAAGACGTGGTTGAAGATTATGCCGATGTCGAACAGCTGGCGCTTTTAAGCGATAACAAATACAACAGTTTCAAGGCAATAACGGGCAAAGACGTCGACGTGGATAAGATGATAAAAGCCGACACGACAACCACAGTCGGCGAAAGCGCATTCTTATCCGTGCGTGCGTTCAGTGACGAAGACCACGGGATGTATCTGCGCTCATCCAACGCGCGGTATGCGAACGCGGACAAAAATTCAAGCGTTTCAGCGGTTTTCAGGGAAATTATCGACGAAGGGTTTGTAAAAATCGCAATACTTAAAACAACCAAACTCACCGCAGAGTTTATGCGCGATCAAATCGACACAGGAAAAATCACGGTCAACGAATACAATCAGATAAGCGAAGTACAGGACGACGCGTCGCTGAACCCGTTAAGGGAGCTTAAACAGAGCGAGTTTATTTTGAAGAAACTGAACGAAAAAACCGCCACGTACACGATCGATGATCTTAATAAAATGTTAGAAAAAAAGCCAATCGATCCCAGGGGTATAACTAACTTCTATGACATTAACAATCTTGCAAACATAGAAGGTAGTGTCGGTATACTTGGGTGGATTGACAAAAACACCAACAATGTATGGACGTATACCAGGCATCAAGCAACGGCGCTAAATTCAAAGAATCGTTTCTATGCGATTTACAACAGCGATAGCGTTGACAAAAACGTGCGCGTTTTACGGTTCACAAACGGAGGCAAAAATGTCACGCCGTTGACTTGTGACAATACTTTCGGATTGGATCCTCTGTATTGTACTTATGACGACAAAGGGAATCCCGTTGGCGGAAATCAGGGCGGTGTATTTGTCAATCTCTCGCTGACCGGAATACGTACGCAGGTTGACTATACCATATCCGAAGACACGTATTTCAACTTCGGCGGGGAAGGCACAGGCGGTATAAATACCAAGTTGCAAGATCCCGTCATCTTCGGCGCGAGCAAAGATGACGGCATAATCGACTCGATTAACCAACTGAACAATACAAAACGTATGAATATTACAATCGACGCAACCGAAAAAGACGTTTACGTTTATATCAACGCGCCTTCGAAATATACTAAAGTCGAAAGCGGGAAAGGTTCATACGTGAAAAACGGCGACGAGTACACGCTTGTCGGCGAAGGTAAGGGCGATTACGAACTTCAGGCGGGCATTGAGTTCAGAAAATGCAGCTGGCGCGTTAAGGGAAAACACAACGCCTATATTATGCTTGTCGGCGACACTTCCATCAATGCAAACGCATATAAACTCAGCGTCAACACGGGCGGCGGTGTTTTCGATAACTCGGCGGACAGAAGTGACTCGATGCTCGGCACGCATTTCTATTCGGGCTTCTACACCACCTATTCGGGTTCTTATACAATGAACGAAGAAAACGAAAGCAGTCTTAAACTTGCGGCGAAAGAAGTCAGCACAGTCGAAAGCGGCAATCTGTGCATTATCGGGACGATGGGCAACCAGTTGCTTCTGGGACGTGGCGGTTATATCAACGGGTTTGTGTATCTTCCCAACGGTAAATACGTCAACAACTCCACGGGCTTTTTGGGAATTCTGCCCAACGCATATTCAAACAACAACCAGGCAACAATTGTCGCAAAAGATATTTCGGTCAAAGGCAGTAATATAGGAAACCTGGTCTTCCAGGCGTTTGACGTATCGTCAAGCGCGGGCGGCGCAGGCAGCGATATCGATATCGACTATATCGAATCAAACGAAAAGATAACTTATACCAAATGGAATTTCGGCGGGTACTATTACGGCTAAAATGAGAAAGGTTTTGAAACGCTTAAAACTGAATAAAAAAGGCTTTACCTTTGCCGAATGTATCGTTGCAATCGCGTTGTTTGCGATCGTCGGCACGCTGGCTTTCACCATGTTCAACACGGCGACGCGCTATATGTCCAAGGCGAAAAAGGAAGAAGCCAAAAGGTCGCAGGCGCAGGAGCAGGCTCTTTTGAACACGTTCATGTACAACGACAAATATATCGTGTATCCGCACAGTATTTTGCAGGTATCGTACATCAGCACGTCGAAAGGCAAAGTGGCGCAGTACGCGGCGGTGCTTAATTACGACACCGATTACGGCTCGGTACCGTTTGCGATTTCAATCGAACCCACCAAAGTGCAGACGACGATCACCCCTTGGAACTATGCGTTCACAAGGTATCAGGTGACGTCGGACAAGGGTACGAAACGCTGGATTTTCATTTTCAACGACGATACCGTGTCTTACGACCTTAAAGACACGCAACAACTTGAAAACTACTCGCTTCCCAAAGAATGGGTAACAACCAACTATAAGAACTGACATGAGAAAACTCACAAAAATCTTAAAAAATAAAAAAGGCTTCACCTTGGTCGAAGCGATCGCGGTCGTCGCCATTATGGGTATTCTCGCAACGGTTATCGGCGGGCTGGTCACGGCGGGCACGACGGCTTATATGCGCCAGAAAGAAAACGCCGCCGCAAAAGACCTTGGCACAATTGTCCAGAACGAAATCAAGCGGGCGGCAAGGTCGTCGGTTGAGGTATATTTGCAGGACGGCGCGCTCCCGAGAGATACCAACATAATCGGGATTGACGATAATCAGACCACTTATACAATGAAAAACGCGCCGACGGGCGAGTACAAGGTGTTCTCGTCGTCCGAAGACGGCAGGCTTGTGTATTCGACGGACAGCGGCAACACCACGCAGGAATACTTCACGTCAAGCGACGCCGAAAAGCGCGCGTTTTACGGCAGTTTCACGATTAAGGTTTACTTCCGTGCGATTGTCAACACCTTTGGTGAGATTACGTCCGTCAAGGTGTTCTGCGACGTCTTTAACGCCAAAGGGCAAAGAAAATTCGACTCCCCGGGGCTTGAAATCGACTTTATCGAGGCGGATTACAGCCAATCGACGGAAACTAAACGTTTCAAAGGCATTTTCAGTTTCGAGCAGGGCAATATCGGGGCAATCACGGGCGACGCAGCCGCCGGTCAATACAAAAACATGCTGCTGGACGCTAACTACAAGCCGTACAATAACAACGACAAAGGGTTCAAGAATTTTTATTTCCGAACCGTGACAGGCGGTTGATAAAATGGAACTTGGCCATCTGTTATTCACGATATTTTCCGCATTTTTCGGGCTTGCGGTCGGCAGTTTTCTGAACGTTTGCATTTACCGCATTCCCAAAGGCACGTTTTTCACCGAAAAACACAGTTATTGTCCGAAGTGCGGGCAGCCGCTGAAATGGTACGACATGGTGCCGGTTTTCAGCTGGATTTTTCTTGGCGGAAAGTGCAGGAATTGCAAGGAAAAAATCTCCGCAAGGTACCCGATTGTGGAGTCGCTCAACGCCGTATTGTGGACGTTGTCGGCATATTTTATCGGGCTTAACGCCAACGCGTTCATATACGACGCGCTGTTTTCGGCGCTTATCGTGATGACGTTCATAGATATCGACACGAAAGAGATCCCGAACGGCATCGTCGTGTTCATCATAATTTTGTCGATCCCGCTGTTTTTCACGGCGAAGGACGTTGTGTGGTGGCACCGTCTTGTTGGCGCGGTGGTTATCAGCGTGCCGCTTTACGTAATCGCGCTCGTGACGGGCGGCATCGGCGGCGGCGACATAAAGCTTTATTTTGCGCTGGGGCTTGTGTTGGGGCTTTACCCGACGCTTGTGTCGGCGTTTATCGCGATAGTGTCGGCGGGGCTTATCGGCGGCGTACTTTTGCTGACGAAAAAGGTCAGAAAGGGGTACGAGCTTCCGCTTGGTCCGTTTATCGCGCTTGGTGCGGTGGTCACGGTTTTTGCGGGCACGCCCATAATCGACGGTATAAAAAACTTATTTGGAATATAATATTTATATATCATAAGGAGAAGAGATGCAAAGAGGAGCAAGTTTAGGCGACATCCTGTTGGAGAAAGGCTTTATTAAGCAGGCGCAACTGGATGACGCAAAACGTTGGCAAAAAACCCATCCCAACGAAAAAATCAGCGCGATATTATTGTCGCGCGGCATTATCACCGAGGACGAGATGCTCTCAGCAATGGCGGAGCGTTTCAACACGACCTATATAAATACGGAGCTTGTCGTCCGTCGTCCCGAAATTCTGAAAAACATACCTGAGCAAATCGTCAAAAAGCACTGCATAATGCCGCTTGACGTGAAGGCGGGGCAGATCATCATCGCCACGCACGATCCGCACGACATCGGCGCGTTCGAGGACATAAAGATGGTCACGCGTATGGACGTCGGTTTTGTCCTTGCGCCGCAGCGTATCATCGAAAGCGCGATTGAAAAGTACTACACCAACGCCGGCAACTTCTTCGTGTCGGACGAAGCGACGCAAAAGGTTGTCCAGCAGACTTCGGCGGCAACCCAGCAAAAGTTGTCCGAAATCGAAAGCCGCGTTGACAACACGCCTGTCGTCAAACTTATCAACAGCCTTATCACGCAGGCGTACATGCGCCGCGCGTCTGATATTCATATTGAGCCGTTTGAGGAGCAAATCCTTGTCCGCATGCGTATCGACGGCGAGCTTGTCGAATGTATGCGCTTGGACATTTCCACGCTTAACAGTATCGTTTCGCGTTGTAAAATCCTTGCGGGCATCAACATTGCTGAAAAGCGAATCCCGCAGGACGGCCGTATCGACTTCAACAACGGCGACATCAACATCGACCTTCGTGTCAACACGCTGCCCACGATTTACGGTGAAAAGGTCAACATGCGTCTTCTTGCAACCGAGGACGCCGCGCTCATCACGCTTCCCGACCTTGGCATGCCCGACAAACTGTTTAATCAGTTCTCACGCATCATCAAAGCGCCGAACGGGATCATTCTTGTCACGGGGCCTACGGGTTCAGGTAAGTCGACGACGTTGTACGCCGTCCTTAGCGAACTCAACAAACCGAACGTCAATATAACGACGGTCGAAGACCCTGTCGAAAAGCAAATCTTCGGCGTCAATCAGGTGCAAACCAACGCAAAGGCGGGCTTAACGTTCGCAAGCGGACTTCGCGCAATCCTGCGTCAGGACCCGGACATCGTCATGATCGGTGAAATTCGTGATACGGAAACCGCCGAAATCGCAATCCGCGCCGCTATCACGGGCCACTTGGTTTTGTCCACGCTGCACACCAACGACGCCGCGTCAAGTATCGTCCGTCTTATCGACATGGGCGTTGCGTCATACATGGTCGCGTCGTCCGTGAACTGCGTTGTCGCGCAAAGGCTTGTCAAAAAGCTTTGCCCGGAATGCAAGAGAAAACGCGAAATCAAGGCGGAAGAAGCCGCACTTTTGAAAGATCCGTCAATCACTCATATTTATGAGCCTGTCGGCTGTCCCCGCTGCGGCAACACCGGCTATAAGGGACGTACCGCAATTTACGAAATTATCGAAATCGACAGCGACCTTCGCCGCATGATATCCGAGGGCAGGACAACCGAGGAAATCCGCGACTTCGCCAAAGAGCACGGCGCAACGTTTTTGGAAGACAGCATCCGCACGCTCATCGGCAACGGCACGACGTCCATGTCCGAGTTCTACCGCCTTATTTACAGCATTTAATAAACGCACTTTATGTCATTGCGAGCGTAAATCAGGGGACCCCAAAAGATACTTTTGTACTTTTGGGGAAAAGGCGCACACAAACAAAAGAGTGAGCGTTATCGCTTGCGATAACGTGATTTCAAAAGTGCAGTGTGCGACGCATCGCCCGGAAGGGAATCCATATGGAACAAACCAAAACAAAAACTCTGCAACTTTTTGCAGAGTTTTTATATTTATTTTGATGGAAACCATATTTCTTTTGCATTTGGGGGTAGCGCGTCTTTTTTGGACGGCTTTACGTTAGCAAATGCAGAAGTCTCGTAACAAAGCGCATTTTTAATTTCGTCAATTTTATCTTTATCACGAATTATTACGTTGTGTTCAAAAGAACTGATTGCCATAAACTACCTTTTGTTTTTTTCTTATTTTATCACACAATGTCGGCAAAAACAAGAAAAAAAGCGAGGCGTTTGCCTCGCTTTTGGGATAATTTATATCAAATTATTCACTCACAATACCTTGTGCGTTGATTTTATATGTTACACCCTTGTTTCCTTTTGGTGTATAGATTACTTGGATTTCAGTTCCTGAAACAGCAAGTGATATTTCCCCTTTTCCAGTGCCTTTAATCAAACCAGGGAATTCAGGCTCAATAAACGTTTCTGTGAGTTTATCTTTGTCTAAATCTTCCGCGGTTGTGCTGCTCTCAGGGGTAAATTGGAATTTAGCACTATTTCCTTCGCCAACAACAACAATGTCATTGCCAATAATCAAGGAAGCAATGTGGTCTGCGACTTTCTTCGCTTGGGTTTTGTTTGCATTGTCTGTTTGTTTGTTCAACTGCGAAACCGTAACGCCTGCGACAGTACCTGCAAGGACTGCCATGATTGCGATTACGACGATAAGTTCAACGAGCGTGAAGCCCTTTTTGTTTTTTCTAAGTTTTAACATTTATGTTAATCCTCCACTATAATTATTTCAAAATTTGAGCATACAGGGCAAAAAATCCTTATTTTGCGACGTTTTGTCCGATATTTTTTTGTTCATGGAAAACTGCATAAAAAAATGTCTTAGTTTCCCTTTACATTTATAATTATACTTTATAAAATATGCCTCGTCAATACTTTTTTTGAAAATACTAAAATACTATAATAGTACTATATTGTATAAAAGTCCAAAAAATCCAATTTTTGTGCAACTTTCACCCATAAAATGCACATATTCAAATATTTTCATACGTTTTTTTAAATTTTTTCCAGCAAATACTAACATTTACCAAAATTCATACTCATTACAATGCGGTGACCTTATCTCATTCGGTACGAAGTATTTAATGTCATTACAATGCGGTGTCCCTTCCGGGCGATTGCCACGCTACGCTCGCAATGACAAAGTACTTCGTACCGAAGGGAAACGAATGAAGAGTATTGCAAAGACGGATAAAGTATTCGTTTGGTTTATTTTATGTCATTCTGAGGAGTTGTATAGCAACGACGTGAGAATCCCCCGGAAGGGAACCTTGTTATAAACCAAAAAATTTAATTGTATTTTTGTGACGCATTCTCGGTTTTTAATTTAATGATTTATATGATACCAAAAAAAATATCACAGTCGGTCATATATTTAGCAAGAGTGTCCTTTTGACAGTTTGATAAAAAACACCATTTCAAGCGCGGTT
>OKTR01000579.1_pt1 | contig 12031 bp, 10 predicted proteins | sample 1606431 | NCBI WGS metagenome assembly OKTR01 (sample SAMEA3879591, study PRJEB24766) | human gut metagenome | biome: human-associated habitat; feature: feces | place: USA | collected 1985/1987
TTGTTTTGAATTCGTCGAACTCACGTTATTTATGTGAAACACTATCCCACATGTTTTACATTTTACTGCATTTTTATACACCTTTAATAATATTGTTCTAAATATCTTTTCATCTGTTCACTGCCTTTTGGACTAACAGCTGTAATTTTTATTGGAAAATCATCTAATGTTATTTCTTGTCTTTCACTAAACTCATTTACAAAGTCGAATATAAGCATCTTGATGTATCATTTATTCCGCGACACATCACGAACGTTCTGCATCGATTTCCATATAGCTCTATCGCCAGCATTTGCTGACATATTCTCCAAGCCTTGGCTTATCTTTTTATACAGTACTATAAAGTCCAGCAACTATTCTTTTTCCCACCTGCTCTTTTAGAAGTGCGAATGGATGCGAATCTATCCCTGTTCCATTCGTTATTCTTTAAATCTCCTGTGAACCTCAACTCTCATCATTCTTCTCTCTGTCTTAAATCGTAACATATCTTCCGATGTCACGCCTTCCTTCAAGTAGGTAGCAAAGTTCTTCACAATCATGGGAATATCTTCTTCCAATAAGTAAAACTCTTTCAACACTTGTATATGAACCATAGCCAACACACTGAATGCATAGCTCAATTCTGGCAAAACCTTTATTACAAATTTTCTCGTCTGCGTCAAGTATGGATCGTTCTTGCTTTCATCAAACGATGCTCCGATTGTTTGCAAATCACAGCCCATAACATATCGTTTTAGTACCGCATACAATTTCCTTATAAAATTAACATTCAGTTCTTGTCCATCACCAAAAAGTTTCAACATCTGTTCCAAGGTGCTCTCGTAAATCAATAACTCTTTCAGTGCAACCGGTCTCTCAAACAGCCAGCAACAATAGAGTTTCAACAAGCCTATAACAGTCAAAGCCCTATCTGCATTTGATTCCTTTAACCAGTGGTAGAAATCTTCCAGTAGCTGTCTGTCGATTCCAGACTTAAGGGACAATTCCAGCAATGCATCTCTTCCGACCTCCCCATATTGAGATGACAGATGGACCATTTTTTCCAGAAACTCATCTGTCCCCTCCTTCCTTTTTCTAAGTTGAAAAGCATAAAGAGATTTAGACAATATCCGTCTTTCATTCTCACCTGCCAAATTCAGTTTCATCAGCACCAACTTCTGCTCCTTGCTCACCTCCACTTCTTCCATGAGCTTTCCAAACGGATCGTTAACCGTTAGACAGTTATCACCCTTGGAGAAGATATTGTTTTTAAGCGAAAACCAGGCATCAGTTAATTCGTTGTTCTGAATTCCGATCACACTATTCGACACCAATATGGCGGCACCTTGCGAACGGAACCCCGCTCTACCGGCCCTTCCTGCTGCATTCAGTATTTCATGGGCATCCATCTGTCCTCTACCGTCTTTATCTACATCATAGCGGTCTTCACCAGCTATCAGCACCACATCTACAGGCAGGTTCACGCCTTGCGCCAAAGTAGCTGTAGCTACCATAATGTCGTGCTTGCCTCTGAACAAGGTTTCCATCACATGCCGTTCTTCTGGTAAAAGCAGCGAATGATGAGGAACGGCACCCATTTCATCTTTTATATATGTACAGTTTGCATTACCAAGCTCTTCATATATACTTCTTATCTTCCTCTGTAATGTCGCTGGATATGATTGAAGTCCTATTTCTCCATCCAATTGCTTTACTAACGAATTCGCTTGCGCCGGGTTTTCCACAAACACAATAATTTTCATCCCTAAAGCCGAAAACTTCTTCGCCAGTTCCTTGGCTACCTGATTCCTGTTGCCTATCAAATTCCAGAACTTATTCACTCCTATTGTCACGTCATGGTCCAATACGGGAGTCAGATAATAATCAGCCATTTTGTCCGACTCCCATGTGTTCTGAAGGCTGAACAAACAATAAGGCGTTGCTGTAAGCCTTTTCTTCAAATTAGATGAAGGCCCTTTCCTATTTCCTCTGTTCTGCTTATCTTGCAATGCGAGTTTCCTCAATTCCAGACATCTATCTAATGGATACACCACACAACCCTGCAACTGACTTGTAGGCTTCCACGCCATCGAGAGATTCAGACACGTTCTTCCAGTTACATCCGCAATCCACTCAGACATTTCCTTCCCATTTTCCACCATTGCAGATGATAACACAAAGTCCGCATCTGGCACAGTACTAAGAAGAGAAACCAGACAGTACATAGCGCCAAGCGATCTATGTCCGTCTTCGCCAATGATGTGAAATTCATCCATCACTACGAGTGTCACTCCCTCGAAAGCAGAAGGTTTTAGAGCTAAAAGCGTAGAGCACCGTTCTGGTGTCATCACTTTCACTGGCTCATCATCTTCCTCTTCTGTCGTAAATTCCTTACCAAGACTTATATCTTTATATTCTTCTGTTTGTAGCAGGTGTTCCATCATGCCCTTAACTTGATATTCCAAAGCATGAGTCGGAACCAAATAAACCGCCTGACCACCGACTGCCACATGCTGGAGTATTTTCAACTCTAATAGTGTTGATTTTCCCGCACCTGTGGGGAATGTTATTACCGATGACACTCCGGCTTTTAGAAAACCTTGTTCAATGGCATTTATATGATTCTGCCACAAATAAGGCCTTTGCACTATCTTGTGCAATATAAGTTCATAATGGTGCGATGTTATCAGGTAGGGTTTTACTCCCCTCAACAAAGAATGATGTTCAAGCACGTTCATTGCCATCAATAGCAGATGGCCCAATCTACTCACACCAACAAAATCAAACCTATATCCAGTTCCCTCATCTTTAAATGTAGCAAGCTGTATTACACTTCTGACATATTGTTGCCAATCGTCACCTTCCCCACCTAACAGTTTATTTGCAAATGCTTTTATTCCAACTGTCAACTGTATCCATAACAACTCTTGAGCATAGAGTTCTAAATCCCCCACTTCCAACCTTGCCTCTTGTATTTCCAGAAGTTCTTTCAATTTACCTTTTGCTAACAAAGAAATACAGGTCTTCAGTTGCCATCCCGCATCACTTTCCCCTTCATATCTCGTTATGTGGTTAGCCAGTTCTTCCGCATCTGCTATATAGCCGCCAACGATAAACATCAGTATTGCTGCAACATCAGCAGGGATAGCATCTGTATCCAACGCCTCCGGTTGTCTTGTTTTCAGTTTATCCATCAGCTTATGCGACATAGCAGCCACGTATGCTATGGCATTCTGCTTTTCTTCAAACTTACCAGACTCAAGATAAAGTTCCAACGTAAAAGCCAGTTCGCTCAAGGTGCGATAGTCATCACCTATTTCCTCCGCTTCAAATTCGAGAATTCCAACCTCATACTTAGTTTTCAGACCAACGATATGGGCATATACCTTCGATAACAGTTGAGGCATGCGTTCTATATCAACACCCTTAACTGGTGGCAGCATTCTTAATATGTCAGCAGTTACCTTATTAAACATCCTTACTCTTCTTTGATTCCAATATCTTTATTACTTTCTGACTGAACCTTTCCATCCATTTTCTAACGTCATCTAGATTAACCGACGCAGCACATCTTCTTTTAACACCACCACCTACCTTCTTGTCATAGTCTTTGTACAAAGCCTTTCTCCCAGCCTCATCATCATGCTCCGACTGACGTGTCACACCTATTCTATACATCCAATACTTGTTGTCCACTATATCGTCTTGTATGTTTATCAAGAAATCTTCGCTTCTGATAATCGAACTCACCTCCGCCAAAACACGACTATCAAATTCGCCATTCTCGAAATCCTCAAATTCTGGGTATATCTGACTTGTAATAATACTCCTAGCGTTCTCTGAACACTTATCCTCACAGAGCACGATGTGTTTTATCATCTTCTTATCATCTATCACCAGAGCAAATCCGTCAATGCCATGCTGTGCCGGAGCAGAGTGCGGAGCATTCATAAAAACCTTTCCGCTGCCGTTATCTTCATGCAGTTTAATCTTCAGCGCTATCCACGAAATCATTTGGAACAGCCATCCATCTCGTTTATATACACCAACTGTATTCAGTTTTTTGATGATACAGTCTATCGCCTTATCTTTCATTGACACCGCACTCGAATCAAGACATTCAATGACACGCGCAATGTGCAGTGAGTTGCCAAGTAATAGCTGTGCTACCCACTCCGCAAGTACATCTTCCTCCACCACATGATAGCTATTGTCTATCACTAATGGAGAACAGTCCATAAGTGTTATTTGTAATGGATATGTATCTGCCATTTTAGTATATGATAATTTTTGAAAGCATGTTATTAAATAACGTGAGTTTGATGAATTATAATTGCCTGTAAATTTGACGATTAGCGAAACTTATTGTAACTTTATAGTGTTCACTTACAAAATATTACAAACAATAATCGCTATGCTTACCAAGGACAAAGTTACAAAATAATTTTGGGTAAATCATCATTTAAGGATGAATTAGTGATAACCATCGACCTTTTTATCAACATTTTACAGTATCATCACAAGAAAGAACATAAATAACTTGTAAACATCTGGAATATTGCGTACCTTTGCGGACAGAAAAGTCGTTCTTTTGATATTATGCAAAATAAAGTAGGACATTGAACTTCGTTCGTTTCCAAATCGTTAGCAGTCAAGCTGCAATTCTTTGCAAGTCGTTTGTTTTCAGTAGGAAATAAAGTTGGGAATGTCTTAAGCAGTGAAAGGTTATGTGCTTCGTAATCCCGGCAGACCAAATCCAGTCCTTGAGATACAAAGGGAGCAGGGCTTGTGTCATTCCCTTGAACACCTGTCCCGTGGAACGCTCGCCGCAGAGTGCGAGGGCTTCATCCGACAGCGGCAAGACGGCTTCCGTCCGGGTTTTCTTGGTGACGATGTGCATACACCAACCGCCGTCCGCACCCCTGATGATGTTCTCCCACTGCAGGCGTATGATGTCGCTGATGCGCAGTCCCGTAAGGCAGGAGAAAAGAGCCGCCGACTTTACAACAGGCTTCTCGCATGGCGTGTTGGCAAGCATCTTCACTTCCTCCAGTGTCAGGAACTCACGGCGTGTATTGACTTCCTTGGCGTGTTTCAGCCGTGGGGCGATGTTCTCCTTTATCCGCCTTTCCTCGTAGGCTTGGCGCAGGACACATTTCAGCTTGTTCAGGTTGTTGTTGGCGGTGGATGCCATCATCTTGCTTTTGTTTTGGGTGGTGAGTGAAAGCATATAGGTGAGAAATCCCTGGCAGTATTCCACGGTCAAATCATCAAAAGTGCAGCTCCCGCCGCAATACTTTTCAAAGTGCTTGTAGGCTACATTCCAATTCCTGAAATTGTCATCGTCCGCCATTTTGGAGCGGAAGTATTCCAAGAAGCTCTCTTTGCCCCTGTTGCGGTCGAGAAAACCGAACTCCTCGTTGATGATGGCTTCCGTCCTCCTGCACTTGATAAGTTCCGCATTGCGGAGCATGGTCTTGTTGAACTCAGCTTCAAACTTCTCTGTCGGGTTGGCATAGATGTATATACCGAGGTATTCACGCCTTGTCAGCTTGCCCGTTTTCGGGTGCCTGATGGGTGGGTAGAAGTCAAGGTAGAGTGACAACTGCCCGTTCTTGATAGGTCGTTTCCTGACCGTCACTTTCGTACAAATGTTCGTCATATAGCTAATGTATTTAATGATTAAAAATTTCTATTGTTCCCGCTTGGCTTTCGTGCTTGCGCTTTTCCGCTCCGCTTCCTTACGTGCCGCATCCCAGTCGGCTTTCAGGTAGTAAAGGCGGTTGCCGTGTATGCGCTTTGTCCGTACCCCGTGGGTGAGGGCAAACCTGCGCACCTGTGTTTTGCCCAGTCCGAACAGGCGCATGATGTCGAAGCACGAGTACCAATGCTCCGAAAGGTTGTTGCCCAACCGCTCGTCCTCTTCCGCCATCGCCTTGTCCACTTCCGCTTTCGGGAAACATTTGGTGGAGTTGGCTTTGATGCACGGTATTGAGTACCGCATACGGAGGTTGTAAAACCGTCCGTAGGTATAATTGAACTTTTGGCATATCTCCGCCATCGTATAAAGGTCGCCGCCGACACTTTCCCTGTCCGTAAATGTGTCACGAACGGACTGCTTGTAGTTTGCCGCCGGAATGAGCCTCCGTTTGGTCGGGCTGCCCTTTGTTCCTTTCTTCCCCTCTTGTCGGGAAGTGTTGGTTTCTCCTATGTCCTGTCTTTCTTCTTCCATTTTCTTCTTTGTTTTTTTACTCTGCTTTGCGAATAGTAAAACGCTCCGCTTGCAGTAGGTCGTTTCCTTAATCATCAGGAAGAAATCCTCCTTGGTGATTAGCGTAATGTGGTATGTTATCCTGCAAGCCCGGAGCGTGCCACTGTATATCAGGTTGTACACGGTACGGCTGCTCACTTGCAGCAGGCTCGCCACCTCCCCAATGGTGAGGAACGGCTTGTTTGGCATATCCCAACCGAAGTCGGGCTGACCTGTTAATTTGTGTTCATTTTGACGGTCCATCATCGAAGAAATTTATTTGCACACTGTTGAAAACTGTTGCACGCTGCTGAAAGGAAGTCGAACCGTGCGCTCCCTCTTGCGAGGTACAACTGTGGTACAAAATTACTCCAATGAGGACTAAACGCCAATAGCCAAAATTCTCGTCTGTTAAAACATATTAGTTGAAAATCAGGTTTTTATAACACTGAATTTTACAAGTGCTTGCTTCCGTTTTGTCCTGTTTTTCTCCATGTGGAAACTTTTGCCACTGCCCGAAGGACCAAGACAGAAGAAGTTGGAGTTATCTGTAATCTTGTTCTTACCTTCCTTACCACTGATGTCTATGGCAACAGGCACTCCCTGTCTGTCGGTGTAGTATATTTTCAGAGGTGTTTCTTCGCTATGCTGAATCCTTTCCTTGTACATAAGGCAAGTTGCTGCATCACTAAGGGTCAGGAAGCGGTCGTATTCGGGATTGGTAGAATAGCAATTGCCGGGGAATGAATTGACAAAAAGCTCCAACTGATTGTACGATTGCTTGCTGATGTGGATTCCCAACTTGCTGAAGAGATTCTCCAGATGATTGGTACATCGCTGAATATCCGTATCGATGGGTACTCCAACGATAAGATTGAAATGGGTATATACCAACTGTTTGTTTTCTCTTGCGATAACATCCTGTACATTTTTAATGTCCTCCACGGCAATCTGGTTGCTTGGATTGGGCATACTTGCATGGCGTTTTTTTTCTTTTCAAGCAGAGAAAGCTCTTTTTTCTGGTTGGGAATGAAGAGCATCTGGTTATACACGACCACTTCAGCTGACGGTATGCTGTCTAACAATGATACCATGTCTACTGGCATGGAAACATTGTTCACCTCAATGTTTGTAAACGGACGTACCAGAGAGGGGATGTTGATGCAGTCCACATCCACGAGACTATATATCTTGCATCTTCTATCACCCATGGTAATAGCTTCGTCATCTACCTTGAAATTGTTCATCGACAAATTTTTGTCCGTGAAGTTCATTGAGAAATAGCGGTCTACGTAATCACGGGCTTTATTGCCATCAAGAAATTGGGCATCCACACCGGAGTCTCTCAACTGGTCTTTGACCTTGCGTATCTTTACCATGAAATCACGCCATTTCTTGCTGTCAAATGAAAAAAGATTGCTCTTCTTATTTTCCTGAGTAATAATCATGTAGCTCTGACAGTCGGTATAGGTACGACCTGTGAAATAGTTGAAATATGATTCCGACAGAAATTCATGATTATCATTACTATCGTCATGAAACTTCTTGCGGATGAATACATCTTGTTTGTGGATGGCATATCCATCACCTAAAGTCTGTGCAAGGGCAGTGAAGAGATGGTTGAACTCGTAGTAACTGTCAATGTCCGCCGAATATTTCTGTACCGGGTTTTCCATCTTCAGAATGGCCGAGTATTCACCGGTCTTGGTGTAAAGCACCCCGATACCGTTGACCTCTTCCAAAGAGAAGTAGATATTCTGGAAGATTTTCTTGCGTTTCCCTCCAGTACCGAAAGCCATGACTGAGATAGCCATACCAATAAGGATTGCCACAAATGTTAAGATGACTTATAGAATCATTGTTCTTTGAATTTATTATTCGATTACTTATCAGTTACGTTCACAATCTGAGAGTTGTCGTATAAACTATGTTAGGCTCATCCTAACGGGAGGGTGAGCCTAACCACACACTATTCAAAATCCAACTCTCTTGCTCATTTATCATGTTGTCCGATTACATCTTATGTGCATTGGCATAGATGAATACGCCATGTTCCTCTTTCTTGGTGTGTAATCCTTTCCTTTGTTTGAAAAAGATAAGTGCAGCACCGGTGCATAGAGTTGCAGCAAGGACGATGAGTCCGGCAATAAATCCGAGGATGCAATACACTATGATAAAGCTGAGAATACCTCCACCTACAGTTGCTGCAGCCCAGGTGATATACCTTCCTTGGAATCCCATAAATTCAAGGGGTTTTTGAAGCCCCTTAAACATGGGATAGCTGACGTATTGATGATTGCCCGATTCCTTTGTCATGATGAATCCATATTACTTGGATAATAGTTAGATACCAAAAAACAAAGGCAGAGCCTGTGCAGCAGCTACAAGGAAGATACATGCACCAACAACCATCATGATCTTCTTCTTGAGAATCTGCTCCCGAATCGTAAAGTGTTGAATATCAATACTCCCCGAAAGCAAAAAGTGCCGAAAGAAACAAACTGGAAACAAAATTTTCAAAAACCCCAAAATGAAAACATCTGCTTAACATATCTTAACATGGAAAACAAACGAAATTTTCATTTTCTATCATTTAGAAGAGACTATCATTTTATAAAAAGATGCAGGATTATTGTTGCAAACTTTGACTTAAATTTGCAATATACACCAATAATTTGGGAAGTTTTGCAAAAGAAAAGGCAATAAAATTGCCATTAATTCGTTTATGTAAATATAAAACGATACTTTTGCAAAAAGAAATTCTATATATATGGATAAAGTTCAAAAGGAAGTGACATACATTAACCGCTTAAAAGTGGTATTGGCAGAGAAGCATCTTACTAACAAATGGCTTGCTGACAAACTTGGTAAAGATCAGGGGACTGTTTCAAAATGGTGCACGAATACGTTACAACCCAACCTTGAAACATTAAGGGAAATCGCATTAGCTCTTAATGTTGATATGGCTGATTTACTTTGGTCAGTCAAGAAATAATAATTCTAAACCCCTCGATTTCGATGGGGTTAAAAACGTCAGACGTGTTATTATGAACGAAATTGAACAGTACTCTTATAAAGACAAATTCCTCATTAGACAAATTTTAATGAGGGATGGTAGTATGTCAGAAAGTAAAGTTGCAACAACTTCTGATTGGGAAGAAGCTATACGACCAGAAGACTATGATTCTGAATGGCTTAAAAGTAAAGACCATCCTCTTGCTCCTAAATGGAAGGATGAAATAAGGATGGTTGACTTATTCTCTGGTACTGGACCAATGACTTTAGGAGTCGTTGAAGCTGGACGTGCAACTGGTCGTAAAATTAAACCTGTGTTTGCTGTTGACTTTGAAAAAACAGCTTCAGATAATTACAAACTCAATTTCCCTGATTGTGAAGTGGTCAATGAAGACATTAACAACATCATAGATGGTCAGCTCGGTGAATTTCCAACTAAGATTGAGCAAGACACCTTAAGCAAGTTAGGAAAAATTGATATGGTTATAGGTGGGCCTCCATGCCAAGGTCATAGCGATTTGAATAATCACACTCGAAGAGATGATCCAAGAAATCAGCTGATATTCAAGGTGATTAGATTTGTTGAACTATTTTCGCCCAAATACGTTATTATTGAAAATGTTCAAGGTATTAGACATGACAAACATAATGTGTTGGGTGATGCGGAAGCATATTTGGAAAAGTTAGGTTATACAATTAAGGAAAATCTTCTTTTGGCAAGTAATTATGGGGTAGCCCAGAAAAGAAGAAGGTTTATTCTTGTAGCGACCAAAGAAAAAATTGACTTTGACTTGTCACATTATGTTCGAGAAAAAATTAATAATGTGTGTTGGGCAATTGATGACCTCTCCTCATTGGTTCCAAATTCAAAAGATATATTCAATACATCTGCTGTTCATTCAAAAACAAATCAGGAACGTATGAATTATCTTTATGATAATGGTATCTATGAATTACCTAATCATCTAAGACCAAAATGTCAGCAAAAGGAAGATAACAGGTATACTTCTGTTTATGGTCGTATGTATCCAGACAAGCCAGGGCCTACTATAACGAGCGGCTTTGGTTCTATTGGACAAGGACGATTCGGTCATCCATATTTAAGAAGAACTCTCACACCTCATGAAGCGGCACGCGTACAGTTTATTCCAGATTTCTTTAAATTCGGGAATAGCTTAACAAGGGTTTCGCTTCAAAAAATGATTGGAAATGCAGTTCCTCCTAAATTAACATATATAATTGGTTTAGAGTTATTAAGATGAAAGCAACAGGACTATTTGCAGGAATTGGTGGGATCGAATTCGGGCTACATCAAAGTGGCATCGATGCTTATCTCCTAAGCGAGATAATGCCTGAAGCTCAAAGTGTATTGAAGAATAGATACCCAAAAGCAAAGTTTTCTTCAGATGTTACAACGCTACAAAAAATAGGTAGTGTGGATATATTGGCAGGTGGTTTCCCTTGCCAAGACTTAAGTATTGCGGGCAATAAAGTCGGTATTGATGGCGAAAGATCTGGACTCGTTAGAGAGTTCTTTCGACTCATAGAAGGGGCAAAAACAAAGAAGCCCAAATTCATACTTATTGAGAATGTAGCAAACATTATCTCGTTAAATAAGGGTGAAGCTCTTAATTTGATAACTGAGGAAATTCACAAACTCGGTTATAATTGGGCTTATCGTCTTGTTGATCCAAGATCGCTTGGGATTCCACAAAGAAGACCAAGGTTTATTTTTGTTGCTTCAAATGTTATTCATCCCAAGAATATCTTATTCCCAGACAACGAAGATGTTACAGCATCAATAGATGATAAACCTAAAGATGATATTGTTGATGCTCATGCATATGGTTTTTATTGGACTGAAGGTAAAATCGGAATAGGATGGGCAAAAGATTCTATTCCACCATTAAAATGTGGATCTACGTTAGGATTGCCTTCATCTCCAGCTATTTGGGACATTGATAATAATTTCTTTGGAACTCCAACAATCGAGGATGCAGAAAGATTACAGGGCTTTCCTGAAGATTGGACAAAACCCATCGAAATTGAGGGGTTTAAGCCTAATTTACGTTGGAAGTTGGTCGGTAATGCTGTAAACACAAGGGTATCAGAATGGGTAGGATATAGAATTAAAAACAATCCTAACTATGTAATAGATCCTTCTCGAGTGAAAAAGTCAAAGTGTAAACCTTGGCCTAAAGCTGGATTTAATGAAGGAAATGATGTCATGGAAATAACTGCAAGTTTTTATCCTGAAGGTATTAACTATGTGCCTATACTTGAATATCTTAATCATCCTTTGAAACCGCTCTCGCTAAAAGCGACATTAGGTTTTTATAATCGTGTTTGCGCAAGCACATTGATAAAATATCCAGAGCAATTCAAACAGTCAATAAAAATTTATCTCAAAAATCAATATAATTATGATTACGAAGGTCAATGAATTATACAAAACACTTCTTGAAAAATACAAGGGGGGCATAAGCAACACGTCAACTGCCAAGTTTAACGATTTGAAGAACCTCTTCAAGAGTAAATACAATCTTGAAGAAGATGACGTATATGCAACTGGAGCTGGTAACAGACCAGGAAACCTTGAAGTTCGACTTTCTCAGGGTGTCCAAGCAACAAAGCATACTATACTTTGTTTGGCATTCTTAATTGACAAAAAAGGTTCTAAGGAAAATCGAGAGAAGCTTACTAAAAGTACATTCGTAACAATTAGGAAATCTCTTGGTCGTGGTAAATCATCTTATGATAATATCCTCATTTTCATTGAAAGTAATG
>OKTR01000590.1_pt1 | contig 11904 bp, 10 predicted proteins | sample 1606431 | NCBI WGS metagenome assembly OKTR01 (sample SAMEA3879591, study PRJEB24766) | human gut metagenome | biome: human-associated habitat; feature: feces | place: USA | collected 1985/1987
ATTTAGTATTATTTCACAAATACAACCGTTTTCGCACACAACATTACAATTAGATTGAAAAACACGGATTAAAAAAGGAATATGAAACATTGCCCTATCCATATGATAAGACCGTTCATTTCTGTCCATTGGAAAGTAAAAAGCAAAAAGAAAGTATTCCTCTGATTATTCACTCCAAATAAAAGTAAGCTCCCCTGCCCTTCTCATTATCCGGCTGCCCAAACTTGCAAATTCTGTCCAATCGCTTCACTAACCCTTTCACGTCCGAAAATAGAACATTTAATAAGTTTTTTTTCAGATTTTATCACCTATATTTGCTCCACACATAATGGTAATCCATGGAAAAACGCACTACTATATTCAGCATATTTGTGTTTTTGTGCCTACTGACCAATAGCACTTATGCCCGGACGACAGAGTACGAAAATCCCAAAGATACCATATTGGACATGATGCTCTATTTTGACCTGAAGGCCCGACAGGCGGACAAGGATTACCAAGGAAACGGTAAAACGCTGGCAACATTGGATTCCCTGCTTGCCCATCCTGCCCGCAGCAGACATCTTTATTCCATTATTCTGGTTTCGCCGGATTCATATAACGGAAAAAAAGAACCGGACATAGCGCCGGGCCTAAAAAGAAGCGAGGAAGTAAAAGCGTTCTTATGTCGGAAATATCCGCAAGTCAATGCCGCCCAAATCTGTATCCGTACAGGAGAAGAATACGGGGATGCCTTACGGAAACTGATAACGGACGACAGGCTGGTCCCCGACCGGGAGGATGTATTGGCATTGATAGATTATCACCATGACAATCCTGTAAAAATGCAAGATTTCTTGCAACATCTGGATGCCGGCATACCTTATCAATATATTTCCAACCGGCTGCTACCGGAGCTCAGACGGACAAAAATAAGAGTCTGCCTGTCTTATCCGGAAGAAAAGGAAGGAAAAAACTCCTCCACGGAACAGGCGGCCATGATAGAAGAAACTGAATTCATTCCGATTGACAGGGAAACGACCATTGCGCCAATGGCGGTGCAAGCACTCCCACAAAAGGAAAGGAGACAAGTAATAACAGAAACAGAAAAAACAGTAACAAAGGCAGAAAAGGAAAAAGAGACAAAAGAAAAACGGGGAAAAAAGCCCAAAGAAAAGGCAGCAAGAAGAGACAAGACAGCCGGCAACACAGTGCTTGCACTGAAAAATAATTTATTGTACGACCTGGCACTGGCGCCTAATATAGAAATAGAAATTCCTGTAGGAAAGCGGTGGTCAGTGAACCTGGAATATAAAAGCCCCTGGTGGTCCAACAGTAGCAAAGAAATCTGCTACCAGCTGATTTCGGGAGGAATAGAAAGCCGCTACTGGCTGGGCAACCGTGAACTGCATCACCGGTTGAACGGACATTTCTTTGGATTGTATGCCGAAGGAGGTATCTACGACTTTCAGTTTAAAGGAGACGGCTACCAAGGTAAATATTACGGTGCGGCAGGATTCACTTATGGATATTCCACTTCAGTGTCACGGCATCTGGCATTGGAATTCAGCCTGGGCATAGGCTACCTGACCACGGAATATCAAAAGTACACTCCCTATGAAGGGTCACTAGTTTGGATGAGTAGCGGGAATTACACCTTTATAGGCCCTACGAAAGCAAAAATTTCGTTGGTATGGGTGATAACAAAGAAGAGAGGAAGAAAATGAAAAAGACAAGGTACGTAGCTCTTGTACTTTTATCTTCACTATTGACTTTAGTGGGATGCAGCCGACGCGAGATTCTGGACGATTATCCCGTAACAGGAATAAATATCCGTTTGGATTGGGAAGGAGTAACCGGCCGTCTGCCGGAAGGAGTCCGGGTTATTTTCTATCCCAAGGACGCCCAAGGAAGAAAGATTGATACTTATTTGCCGGCAAAAGGCGGAGAAATGAAAGTGCCCCCGGGGCATTACTTGGCAGTGATTTACAATTATGACACCGAAGTAGTGCAAGTAAAAGGCGAAGACAGTTACGAAACGATAATGGCGTGTACAGGAAACTGCACGGGATTGGGCGACAGCGAAACAGAAAACATGGTATGGGGACCGGATAATTTTTATGTGGCAACCCTGGACGATGTAGAAATAGGAAAAGGAGAAGAGTTACCGACACTAGAGGTAAGACCAAAATCTGTGGTAACCACTTACATCTTTTCAATAAAGACAGAGGGGCTGAAAAATGTCTCATCGATCATTGGCAGTGTTTCCGGAATGGCTGAATGTTACCATTTAGGTAAAGGAGCCGGCTTATGCCGCTTCGCTCCCATTTATTGTGAAACCGGTAAAGGGAATGGGGTTATAAAAGGGAGCTTCACCTGTTTCGGACATCCCGAACTGACGCAGGCAAGAGCTGATATCACTCAGTTTCTGAATCTGATCATAGGGTGGATGGTTCCAGACAAGAAGCGAAAGTGGAAATAACGGAAGCGGTAAAACCTCCTGAAGACGAGCCGGGAGAAGGTGATGAAAAACCTCAAGAGTCCGAGATAGAGATTGAGCTTCCGGATGACGAGAAAATTGTAGTGGATGATGTAGAGGTTCCTCCAGATGAAAGTGGCGGTGGATTTGATGGGAGCGTTAGTGACTGGGACGATGAAACGAATGTGGAATTACCGGTTGGTTAAGATATAAAATAAAGAGTCATAGAATTATTAACTTAAAACACACAGAATATGAAGAAGATTTTATTTGCAGCTTTAGCTGCACTGGCAATCACAAGTTGCTCACAGAATGAAGAAATTGAAGCTCCGACACAAAAAACGGAAATTAATTTCCGAAGCGTAGTTGGGAAGTCATCCAGAGCTGCAGAAGCTACAACTGAAAACTTGGAATCCCAAGGTTTCATACTTTACGCCTATAATACTAAAACAATTACAATGGACAAAGTAACAGCAGGTAGCTTAACAACAACATTTATTAATGGGAAAAAAGCAACTTGTACTAACTCTAACTGGTCCGTAGCAGATGGTCCATATTATTGGCCAATAGCCGAAAATTTACAATTTTTTGCTTACTCACCTGAAGCCGGCGGTATTACAAATTATGCCACAACCGGTACTTACCCGAGTTTCACGTATACTCTTCAGACGATACAGACAGATTTACTAGCCGCCTGTGTAACAGATAAAGCAAAAACCAATAGTGCAACCTCTGTTGGAAGTGTAGATTTAACATTCAATCATATTTTAACTCAGATTAATTTCAAGCTCCAAGGTAAAGACACAGGATTCAAATACAATGTTACATCTATAAAATTATCAGGAGTTGCAAATAGCGGTACTTATACTTATAACGCAGATAAAGGTGCATGGAGCGCTCAAACTGGCAATGAAGAATATACATATAATGCTACCTACTCTGAAATTGACGGTACAGCAACAAGCGAAATTGCGACAAGCAGTAATGCATTAATGTTAATCCCTCAGAATGATCTATCGTCAGTCAAGATTACTGTTACTTATTCCACGACTAATGATAATGGCAAAGTATTTGAAGGAACAAAAGAAGCCACATTAACCGGAACATGGGATATAGGCAAAAAAATACTTTATACGTTAACATTACCTGCCGGTGCTGAAGAATTAACATTTACAGCCCAAGCGGATGGGTGGACAAATGAAGATCCCCAACCTAGCCCAATTGAGCCCAATAAATAAATCACATCCATTTGTCAGGCCAATTATAATCTCCTGATAAGAACATAACAATTTCCTGCTCCGCAATGAAACACCGTATCATCCCCACCATGATTTGCGATTTCATTTGCGGAGCATTTTTACCTGTTGTCAATCAACCGTCCTCAAAAAGTATATGCGATAGTTATGCAGCTCGCCAATGATACCGGAGAAATTGGAGGATGATACTACAAATTCCATAATCTATGCTGTTTTAGCCGGTATACCTCCCCATGGATACACACAAAGATACTTTCTTTCTGCTACTTTCCCAACAATTGCAACTTCTTTTTGTTTGGCCACACAAATTTAGCCCTCTATGCTCATGCCCACAGGCTATCGTTTTCCGTAACGGCAGAAGACAAACAAGTGGAAACAGGATTCTTCGGTCTTTTTCCTGAAACTTATTGCAAATTATCCATATTTGACCTACATTTGTCAAATCAACCAAAAGAACACAAGCGTTTCTAACATCTATATATGTCTGGTCTGCCCTGTAATGAAAGGATGGATTGTACCCAATGCCCTAAAGCAGTGGAGAACAGCATCCATTACACACATAACAAAAAAGGTTTCCACTTACCCCCACATAAGTGTGAAACCAATATTTTATTTTTCTTACTCAAAGGTCAAATATTAATCAATAGTGAAGAATATGCCGGAACCATCATCAATTCCGGAGAATTTGTGCTGCAAGCTATCGCATCAAAAGTGGAAATACTGGCCATGACAGACTCGGAAGGTATTCTGTACACATTTGATGACCCTAAAGCCTTCTGCTATGACCGCTATACCTATATATTGAAAAACGTGCCTCCGCCACTCATCTCCGAGCCACTGAAAATAAAGCCCGAAATAAAGCTTTTCCTTGAAGGGGTTGCTTCCTATCTGAATGCAGACAAAATTTGTAAAGAGCTGCTCGAATTCAAGCGTAAAGAACTTTATTATCTGTTGGCACACTATTACACAGACTATGAGCTATCTCCCGTTGTACACAGCCTATCCCAATACACCAGCAGTTTTGAATATTTCATATTAAAGCACCACAAACAAATAAAGTCCGTAGAGGAATTCGCACAACTGGGCGGCTACAGCGTCACCACCTTCCGCCGCATTTTCAAAGCCATCTTCAACGAACCGGCCTATGAATGGATGATGAAACAGCGCAAAGAAAGTATCCTTTACCAATTGCGCTATACAGATGCTTCCATCTCCGAAATCTGCTTTGGACATGGATTTGAATCTCTCTCACATTTTTCCAACTTCTGTAAGAAGTCCTTTGGCGACTCTCCCAGAAACATCCGTAAAAAAGAAAAGGAAGAAACTTCACCCAATACATAATTATAAAAAAAATGCCCCGCCAAAAGGCAGGGCACTCTCAAATATCAAGTAAAACTAACCGTAATTAGTCTTTCAGCTTCGCAGCAATAAATTCACGGTTCAAACGAGCAATGTTGCTGATAGAAACCAGCTTCGGACATTCTGCCTCACAAGCACGAGTGTTTGTACAGTTACCAAAGCCCAGTTCATCCATTTTGCTCAACATAGCTTTCGCACGGCGTGCAGCTTCCACTTTACCTTGAGGTAACAGTGCCAACTGGCTGACCTTTGCAGAAACGAACAACATAGCAGAACCATTCTTACATGCAGCTACACAAGCACCGCAACCGATACAAGAAGCGGCATCCATAGCTTCATCGGCCACAGGCTTCGGTATCAGGATAGCGTTGGCATCCTGCGGAGCACCTGTACGAACGCTCACGTAACCACCTGCCTGCATGATTTTGTCGTAAGCGGTACGGTCTACCATTAAGTCCTTGATAACAGGGAAACCGGCCGAACGCCAAGGTTCAACGGTAATGGTGTCACCGTCGTTGAAGCGACGCATATAAATCTGGCAGGTAGTAGCACCTGTTGCAGGACCGTGCGGATGTCCGTTGATGTAAAGAGAACACATACCGCAGATACCTTCGCGGCAGTCGTGATCGAATACTACCGGTTCTTTTCTTTCGCTGATGAGCTGTTCGTTCAGAATATCCAGCATTTCGAGGAAGGAAGTATCACCGGGAATATCTTTCATTTGGTAGGTTTCAAAAGCACCTTTAGCTTTCGGACCAGCTTGGCGCCATACCTTCAGTGTAAATGATATATTTTTATCCATTGTCTTCTAATTCTTTTAAATGTTTAACTTCACCGATTAGCTCTTGTAGTTACGGGTCTGAACCTTGATAGCTTCGTATACCAGCGGTTCTTTGATCAATATCGGAGCCTTTTCATCGTCACCTTGATATTCCCAGCAAGCTACGTAGAAGAAGTTTTCGTCATCACGTTTGGCTTCTCCTTCTTCAGTCTGGTATTCTTCACGGAAGTGACCACCACAACTTTCGTTACGGTTCAATGCATCGTAAGCAACAAGTTCACCCATTGTGATGAAGTCGTACAGGCGGATTGCTTTGTCAAGCTCTACGTTCATGCCTTCTTTAGAACCGGGGATAAACAGGTTGGTTTCAAATTCCTTGCGGATTTCTTTCAGTGCAGCAATACCTTTCTTCAAGCCTTCTGCCGTACGTCCCATACCTACATATTCCCACATGATGTGACCCAGTTTCTTGTGGATAGAATCAACAGATTCATTACCTTGTATGCTCATGAACTTGTCGATCTTAGCTTGAACAGCTTTTTCCGCTTCCGCAAATTCGGGAAGGTCAGTAGAGAAACGGGGAACAGTAATCTGGTCTGCCAGATAGTTCTGGATAGTGTAAGGCAATACGAAGTAACCGTCGGCCAGACCTTGCATCAATGCAGAAGCACCAAGGCGGTTTGCACCGTGGTCGGAGAAGTTACATTCACCGATAGCGAACAGACCTTTGATGGTGGTTTGCAGTTCGTAGTCTACCCAGATACCACCCATTGTATAGTGGATAGCCGGATAAATCATCATCGGGTTTTCGTATGGGCTGACATCAGTGATTTCTTCATACATATCGAAGAGGTTGCCGTAACGTTGTGCAACGACATCTTTACCCAGACGGTTGATAGCTTCGGAGAAATCGAGGAATACGGCCAAACCGGTATTGTTCACACCAAAGCCCTTGTCACAACGCTCCTTGGCTGCACGTGAAGCCACATCGCGCGGAACGAGGTTACCGAATGCCGGATAACGGCGTTCCAAGTAGAAGTCACGGTCTGCATCAGGAATATCGGTCGGTTTCTTAGTTCCTGCCTGCAATGCCTTGGCATCTTCCAGCTTTTTCGGAACCCAGATACGTCCGTCATTACGCAATGACTCGGACATCAAAGTCAGTTTAGACTGCTTGTCACCGTGTACAGGGATACAGGTCGGGTGGATCTGTGCAAAGCAAGGATTGGCAAAGTAAGCACCTTTGCGGTAAACCTGCATAGCAGCCGAACCATTTGACGCCATAGCGTTGGTAGACAAGAAGTAAGTATTACCATAACCACCGGTACCGATAACTACCGCATGAGCAGCGAAACGTTCAATCTTACCTGTAACCAGGTTGCGGGCGATAATACCACGGGCGCGTTCCACACCTTCGTTATCCTTAATCAGCACAACGTCCAACATTTCATAACGAGTGTACAACTTCACGTTACCACGCTGAACTTCACGGCTCAATGCAGAATAAGCACCCAGCAACAACTGCTGTCCGGTTTGACCGCGGGCATAGAATGTACGTGATACCTGAGCACCACCGAATGAACGGTTATCCAGCAAACCACCGTATTCGCGAGCGAAAGGAACACCTTGAGCTACACATTGGTCGATGATAGCGTTTGATACTTCAGCCAGACGATATACGTTAGCTTCGCGGGCACGGTAGTCACCACCTTTGATTGTATCGTAGAACAGACGGTAAACAGAGTCACCATCATTTTGATAATTCTTAGCAGCATTGATACCTCCCTGTGCAGCGATAGAGTGTGCACGACGGGGAGAGTCCTGGATACAGAAGTTTAATACCTTGAAACCCAGAGCACCCAGTGAAGCAGCAGCCGAAGCACCTGCCAAACCGGTACCTACCACAATAATGTCAAGACGACGTTTGTTGGCAGGGTTTACCAATTTTTGATGAGCTTTATAATTGGTCCATTTCTCGGCTAAAGCGCCTTCAGGAATTTTAGAATCTATAGTAGCCATATTCATTTACAATTTTATCATTTACAATTTACGATTAGCAAGCACCACAAGCGAGTGATTTCACGAAGTAGATAACGACTACTGCTGCAAAACCAAGAACTACCAAAGTAGAGTAGATGTTACCAATAGTCTTCCAACGCTCGAACCAGATTTTATTGCTCCAGCCCAAAGTCTGCAAAGCACTCCAGAATCCGTGAGTCAGGTGGAACCACAAAGCTGCTAACCAAATGAGGTAAAGCACTGTAAATACAGGGCATCCGAATGTTTCACGAATGTAAGCGGCACCGTCTGTAGGACCGAATGCGCCCAAATCATGAACACCGATAATTTCGGCAAACTGCATTTTGTACCAGAAATTGGCAAAATGAAGAGCCAATCCGGCAATAACGACAATACCCAGGACAAGCATGTTCTGAGATGCCCATTCCACAGTTTTAGGTTTAACGTTCACTGCATAACGTTCGCTACCGCGAGCTGCACGGTTCTGCATGGTCAACCAGAAAGCGTAGATGATGTGAATTACAAACAGAGCAGCCAGCCCGGCAGTTGCAACCAACGCGTACCAGTTAGCTCCCAAGAATTCACAAATCATGTTGTAAGCATCTTCCGAGAAGAGCGCAACAAGGTTCATCGCCATGTGAAACGTCAGAAACAGGACAAGGGCGATACCTGTGACACTCATCACCACTTTCCTTCCAATAGATGAATTACTTAACCACATAAATGATTGAATTTAAATTATTTAATTGTTAGAACTAAAAATTCTGTTAAAAGCTGTGTATTCACGATGCAAAAGTAAAGGAATTCTAGCGATAATACAAGGAATTATGGAAATTATTCTTTAATTCGGGGAAGGGTAAATGCGAATTACATTATTTTCCTATCTTTGCACTGAACAAATGCCAAACTAAATGAAACGCCAAAGGATTATTTTTCTTATACTGACAGCCTGTTTTACATTCAGCCTCAGCGCACAGAATATAGACATCAACACGTTGAAAACCATCAACCGATGGGATGTACACGGACTGAGCCGCGGATTGTCCGCTAGCGGAGTGATTCTACCCGTAGGAATACCTACAGCCATGGGACTCTATGCATTGATAAAAAAAGACCAGCCGATGCTGAAAGATGCCATTTACATAGGAACCAGTGTGATTGAAGCAGTGGGGATTACATACGCCGCCAAACATATAATAGGTCGTGACCGGCCTTTTGTAAAGTATCCGGATAAGATTCATGCATACGGAGCACCGGATGCCGATAGTCCGTCATTCCCTTCAGGACACACTGCGGCAGCTTTTTCTTTAGCCACCTCACTCTCCATCACTTATCCTAAGTGGTATGTTATCGCCCCTTCAGCCGTATGGGCTTGCGGAGTAGGGTTTGCCCGGATGAACCAAGGGGTGCACTATCCCAGTGATGTAGTGGCAGGAGCCGCTATCGGAGTAGGATGTGCTTTCGTGAACGTGTATGTGAACCGATGGCTGAATAAGGTGCTGTTCGGGAGACAGATAAAGTGATGGTTGGAAAATTATTCCACACCTAAAAGAAGACACAACAGAAGTTTTTCAGACAACTGCAGGAGTGCAACTATGCGCCCCTGCAGTTAATATAAAGTCTTGACTATCGCTTTTTCAACAGCAGCCCCTCAAAGTCCGGTTGCTCCAACAGTTCCAGCGCTTTCCTGATACTTTCATTCGCGTCATTAATGACGTGATAATATTCATTCATATCCCATAAATCACGGGCTATCAATGCTTTCATCTGCAACCTCAGCAGAGGCAGGGCCTTTTGATACTCTTCTTCATTATATTCCACTCCCATCTCCTTGCCGGTAGCAACCAGTTGTGCCAACATATCCGGAGTCACTTCAAAACGTTTGTAGAACTCATTGAAAGTCTTGTATTTGCCCAGCCATTCTTTACGATGGGCATCAATAAAATGGAAATGAGCTTTCATCAACGCTCCTTTATCACGCAACTGACGATGGTATTTAGTATAGAGAGTCGTATCAATCGGCACAAAATAATCGGGCATGATCCCTCCGCCACCATATACCGTACGGGCCAACCTATGAGTCTTGAACTTCAGTGAATCCGGAAAGTGGATGCTGTCTTCACTCATCATTTCTCCTTTATTATAACGGTCTATCAGGTCTTCATTATACTTTTCAATGCTTTCGTAAGGTTTCTGGATACAACGTCCGGCAGGCGTATAATAGCGGGCCACCGTCAGACGGATCATCGAACCGTCCGGCAAATCAATGGGACGCTGCACCAAGCCTTTACCAAAACTGCGCCGGCCCACAACAACTCCTCTGTCCCAATCCTGAACAGCTCCGGTCACAATCTCACTGGCAGAAGCAGAAAATTCATCAACCAATACCATCAGACGACCGTTCTGAAACTCGCCCGTACCTTTGGCAAAAAACTCGCTACGAGGATTGCGACGGCCCTCCGTATAGACAATCAGTTCCTTTTTACCCAAAAATTCATTGGCAATATCGATAGCAGCATTCAAATACCCCCCGCCATTGCCCTGCAAATCAAGAATCAAGTCTTTCATCCCTTTTTTCTGCAATTCAGCTAACGCTTTCTTGAACTCCTCATGGGTAGTGGCGGCAAAACGGTTGATACGAATATAACCGATCTTATCTTTAATCATATAGGAAGCATCCAAGCTGTAAACAGGTATTTTATCCCTTTTCACCGTAAAGGGAAGCAGTTCCTTCACCCCTCGGCGAAGTATTTTCAGATTCACTTTTGAATCTTTAGGACCACGGAGACGACGCATAATATCCTCGGTACTCATCTTTACACCGGCTATCAGCGTATCTTCCACCATGACGATACGATCACCGGCCAGAATACCGACTTTTTCGGACGGTCCGCCCGATACAGGCTGTATCACCAGCAAAGTGTCCTCCGCCATATTAAACTGTATACCGATACCTTCGAAGTTTCCCTGCAACGGCTCGTTCATTCTCTTCACTTCCTCCGAATCAGAATAGGTAGAATGAGGATCAAGCTGCTCCAGCATTTTTACGATAGCTTCTTCCACCAGCTTTCCCTCATTGACTTCGTCTACATAAAGATTGGCAATGGCAAATTCCGCCAGTTGCAACTTACGTGCCGGAGAATTCAGAAATTTACTCTCCTGAGCCTGTGCGGCTACGATAGAAAAAAAGCAGGCAATCAAGCCTGCAAAATACATAGTATATTTCATGGTCAGTCTATTTTCATTCCTTCAGGCAAGAATGGCGTCACATCTTTGCCAAACTGCAACAATTCTCTTACAATCGTAGAACTGATAGAGGTTAGTTCCGGCTCCGTAAACAACAGAATCGTTTCTATTCCGGCCAGTTTCCGGTTGATATCGGCTATAGTTTCCTCATATTCAAAATCGTGTACGGTACGGATACCACGAACAATGAACTGCGCCTCCTTAGCTCGGGCAAAGTCAATGGTCAGACAATCATAAGCATCGACCTTTACCCGGGGATCATCCGCAAAAAGTTTCTCGATCATCTCCACTCGTTTCTCTGTAGGAAACCAAGTTTTCTTATTCTCATTGATACCGATGCCGATCACCACTTCGTCCATAAAAGTCAACGCTCTCTTCACGACCGAATAATGACCGATGGTAAAAGGATCAAAGGTTCCCGGAAATATCGCTCTTCTCATATTTTTTAGTGATTCACTCACGCAATATCTTCTTCTACAACAAGGTTATCTATAATAAAATTCTGACGTTCCATCGTGTTCTTACCCATGTAGAACTCCAGTAACTCCTTTACCAGATCAGTCTTGCGGAGGGAAACTTGCTCCAAACGCATATCTTTGCCGATAAAGTGCTTGAATTCATCGGGTGAAATCTCTCCCAAACCTTTGAACCGTGTGATTTCGGGATTGGGGCTTAACCGTTCGATTGCGGCAACCCGTTCTTCTTCCGAATAACAATATACCGTTTCATAAACTCCTTTCTTGCGGTTACGGACACGGAACAAAGGAGTCTGAAGAATATATACA
>OKTR01000603.1_pt1 | contig 11751 bp, 13 predicted proteins | sample 1606431 | NCBI WGS metagenome assembly OKTR01 (sample SAMEA3879591, study PRJEB24766) | human gut metagenome | biome: human-associated habitat; feature: feces | place: USA | collected 1985/1987
GTGTAGTCACTCACGAACTTCTCGATAGCCGCCATCAGGGTCTTATCTTTGCTTCTCATGCGAAATTCCTCCTAAATGAAACCTGTGTCTCATTTACAACTAAATTATACTCACGACGGCAGAACGCGTCAAGGGGTTTGAGACAAAATTCCCGGTTTGCAGCTTTGAAGTAATGATTTCATTACGCTGCTGGCAATGATAGGCAAACGCCATGCAGTACAAACCACATGGCGCTGCCTTATGAAGTTGAGGCTCTAAGGATTATTTGGCGTTGACTTTAGAAGCAGCCTCCGCAGCAGCTGCAGCCTGCTTTTTGGCCGTCCATCCACCCTTGGGCACTGGGGCATACGCCTGCTCCAACGAGTAGATAATAACTTTTTCTTCACCGAAGATAGCGCCGGGAACATTCCAGCTTTCTTCGGGTGCCCACTGCATGACCCTCCGCACCGCATTGGCTGCCGGGGCACAGCTGATCTTGATGGGGTATCGCTATTCACCAGCGGGCTTGGAGAACTTGATCGCCTGCGGCGCATCTGCCTTGCAGGCCTTGATGGCGAACTGCTTGCCTTTCTCTTCGACGAAGAGCTGGATGTATTCCGGGTATCCCAGATCCACAAAGGTGGCTGCATTGAACTTGATCTGGTTGCCGTTCATAAAGGTGGCAACGGAGTCGGTGCGAGAGGTGATGAGCTCTACGAGCTTGAATTTTTCGAGTACGGACATATTAGTTTTCTCCTTTGACTTTAATAATTTCGATGTGGTCTGCCATAGCTGGCGTTGCAGCTTCTGCCACAGGTGTGGTCGAGTAAAAAATACGCGCGATGTCGTCTTCATTCCAATCGAGGTCGATCTGAGTGAAACCGGCAAGACAACCTTTCAGAACGATTCTTGGCTTCGTCCTGCGGCCGCATCTTTTGCGATAGTATTTCTCGTCGATCATCTGCTGCACCCAATCCCAATCTGATTTCAGAATAATTGGATCATGATGTCCTTCAATGAAGTACTGCGTCTTCTGTCCCGTGTTCTTGATGGCTTTATGGCTGAACACATCCACGGTCATTGTCTTCTGGCACAGGACATTGCAACAGTATTTTTCATTCCAAAGTATTCCGAGCACACCGCCACTGCTCCATACCGTCTGGTTAGTCGCAGTCGGAACACCACTCTGGGTTAAGATCTCGGCGATCTGAGGAGACGAGTAGCCATTGACGTACATATCATAAATGATGCGTACTAGTTCGGCTTCCGCTTGCTGCAAGCCCCTATCAGGGCTTTGAACGTGCTTGGTCACCAGCATGGCAAAGTCGCTATGCTTCGGCACTGGCCGGTGCCGATATCGTCCGTTTCATTTCTCCACAGTATGATCGTGGCTGCTTCCAACGCCGCAATGAATGGATGGTCGACCACGCCGGTCGTGTGATCGCCGTGTTCAACGGTGAGAAGGGCGGGACGAAAAACACGATTGATTATGCCGAACGGCATAATGTCCCCGTAATCTATATTCCGTAAAATCCGCACTTACAGAAACACCTCGCAGCCGTTGTGACTGCGAGGTGTCAAATTATTCGGTTATAACTGAACTGCTATATCGTAGTCGCCCTTATGCGTCTGAATCTCACACGCTTTGTCGATGTATTTCTGGGGGTCTTCTGCAAAATCACCCCATGTGACATAAGTTATGTAACTGGAATCCCCATGATAAATTGTGGATCCTTTGCTGTCGCATTGTTCGGAATTTGGCCTTTTGATATTGAATGTGTTTTTCCTTAATATCTCAAATAACCAGCCCGTATTGTACATCGTACAATTTGAGTCGCACAGGGAGCATTTGCTCCAGAAATACGAATAACTGCCGTTACGGTCAGGGAGGACTACCGCCAGCATGGCGTTGGTGCTGCTTGTTATGGATTGCCCTTTGCTGTTCGTCCGTGACTGTTCTCGGAGCGAATACGATATTTCCTGCGGGATCCATTGAAACTTCTGTTGCCGGTATGCTTCCTGCATATTAGGCGAAAGCATCACGATTGTCACCGTACTGTCGTAAATCCGATTATACAGCTTATCCCGAATAGTCGAGTTACTGAGCTGCGACAAATCTTCGCCGTCGCTCTCACCCTTATAAATGTGATCGGAGTTGTTCTTGAAGTATTCCTCCATAAGGTCAACGTATGAACGCGCGGTATCTTCCTGCCGATACCACGAATTCAGATTCGTAAATTGCTTCACGCTGGAATCCGCGTATTTGTATGAGATGAATATCTTTCTGCCCAAGAATCTTCCTCCTGTGTCTTATGGCTGAGGTGGCTGCTGCCCGTGCATCAGCCAAATGAATACTGCGACGATCGCAACAATGCATACGAGGTAAAACAGCCATTCCGTGACAGAAAACAGGCATTCGATGAAAGCCGTCTTTTTCCCAGTCATTTTGCAGATATCCATGTCGAATGGCGTCGCTTCGTGTGCTGTTACGCGTTTATAAAGCTCGCGGTATTTCCGCTCTTTCTGGAGATAGAACGAATCGAGGAACCAGAACGCAATGATTGGCGCAATTGCGACAAGCGCAAACTTCCGTTCCGTACCTGCCGCTGAAAAAGCACATATGGCAACAATCAGTGTCATTGTCCATCCTTTAAGCGCAAATGAGTTCTGTCCCATGCGTTCGATTACGGATTCAATCATCTCCAGATGCTTTATTTCTTTATCCGTGTAATCTTGTTTCGGCATTTAGCCCTCCGTTTATGGTTTTCACCCATTAAAAGAAGTCTGTAATCTGAAGCACTCCACTTTCTTGAATTCTTTGCCCCATGTCCTCTAAGCCCCAGATAATGAGGTTTCGGAAATAAGCACGGGGAGTGTCCGTGTTATACAGCGTTTTAATAATGGTTTCCCATGACCCGTCTGGGTCAAAAGAACTATAACCGTAATTATGCGTGCTGCCGGGGTAACGCATCTCTCCGGGGTCGATTTCATTAAAATGACACCTTATAGCGTATGCAGCAGCAAACTTGCCTGCTTCGTTGGCTGAGTCAAACCATTTTTCTTCAACAAACCTCGATGCTGCTTCGTATGCTGCGTCTGTAATTGTAAACTGCGAAAACTCAGCCATTTAAACTCATCTCCTTAATCGTGGACTCATTGGAGCTTATCCGTGCAATTTCGAGTTCCTGCACAATATAGTCTCCTATGTCTGCTCTAGTAGTTGACGGGTTGATTTCACCCGGATAGGGGAGCATCAGCACTTGATTTGCTATCAAGGGCAACGCCTTTACCATGCTTTCGGTGTTAATGGTATCAAGCCGATAGAAAGGTGAATCCATTATCACGGGGCCATCAAATGGAGCATTTTTATGTAGCGCACCTATTAGCGCAAATGCAACCATGTGTTCCCATCCCGCCGATCTCTTTGGAACGGGTTTTCCATCAGATTTCCGGATGATGGTTAGGCCGTAATTATCATTAATTTGCAACCCGCCATAATCCTCTTCTGTGTTCATTTCCATGAATATTTCGGTCGCATCTCGTTCTACATCATGACTCAGCTTATCACGATAAACATCGATGCCCTCACGGAAAATAGCTGCTATTGCTTCCGCAAATGCAACCTTTTTGTTCGCTAGCACAACATCCTTATTCTGGCTCTTCGCAATAATCGTCGCGTTCAGTTTTTTGATAGTTTCCTTGGTTGTCTCTATTTCTCCCTGAACGCGCGATATTCCCTGATCATACTCGGCGATTTCTGCCGCAACTTTACCAAGTTGATCGAAATACTCAAATGCCGCTTTTTCATCTGCACCAGTAGCGTTCTTTCTAAGAGCCTCAAGATCACTATCTACTTCTCGTAAATCGTGTTCCTTGAGATCTGTCAGTTTAACTCGTGCAGCAACGTAACGGTCATATCTAACTCGAATCTCTTGTGCCTGATCGGCGGCAGAAGTATATCCTGCAAGAATCGATTGCTGTGAGCGGTAACCATCAAGCTGGCGTTTTTCCTCTGGCGACAACCCTCCAGTAGCTTCTTTAATCTGAGCCAGCTTTGCCTCCAGCTTTGTTCGTTCATCGTCTGATACGGGATGATCACAGATGGGGCAAAAAATGTCATTTATTGCCTGTTGAATATATGCAATGACGACTTCCTGCCCTTTTGAGGTTTGTTCTTTTTCATGTAATCCTGCCATGGCGGATTGCAGATCCAGCAATCTTTGCTGCAAAACCGGAGTAATCATCCATCGCCACGCATCCTTCAGAATGCCAGCAATTGCTTTTTGCTCATCATCGCAAATCTGCCGCTGCCGATCCATTTCATCCTCGATACTTTTTTTGCGTGCAGAGAATTGACGAAGCTTCTCGGTATCTTCAACGAGATGTTGAAGCTTAGTTCTGCGTAAAATGCATGCATCCCGCTCTTGGGTAAGCCGTTGCAGTTCCTGCTGCTGGTAAGCTAACGTTTCCGTTGCCGCATCCAGCTTCTGCGTATACTTTGAGACTGCCTGTTCATTCTGTGCAACTTTTCGAGCTTCCGTAGCAATGGCTGCAGCTGCGACGTCAGAATCGCTTGCCCCATAGGTTAGGATAGGCATCCCTAATATTTGTTCTATAGAACTCTTGATCGAGCCACCTCTGACAGAATTCTCGTTCAGGAGTTCCTCATACTCGGTAAGCAGTTCGCCATCGAACAGGAAAAAGCGTGATACTTCCTTTGTCATTATTCCCTTTACAAAGTGCTCGCTATCAGCAGAGGAGAGGATGCTTCCGGATTCGTTTACGCGTAAAACCGTATAAAGATTGCTGTTTGTGGTTGGCCTGCCGACACCCGGTACGACGGCAATAGATCGCACAATGCGATATGCTTTGCCGCTGTCCTCCAGATCAAGGGTGACCTTGAAGGTATATTTTCCTTCCTCAATTCCGGCTTCATTGATGAAGGAGAGGAAATTGTCAACATTACCATCGCGGTCTTTCACTGTTCCGTTAAGCACGAAATTAAAGGCGTTTAGTAGCGTGGTTTTACCACGACCATTGCGCCCCCAGACAATGCTGACTCCGTCTCTGGAAGTAAAGTCAATAGACGTCGGATTTTTAAATGGCCCGAAGTTCTCGACTGTTATCCGCTTAAACCTCATTGCCCGTCACCTCCGTCTGCTTTGATCTGATTAGCGTATTGAATAATCATCTTTTGTGTTTCGCTCTGCCGCTTTGCCGGATTATCCTGATTCTGATTCTGCACGTCGATAATCGCGCTAATTACGTCGGCGGGGATATCCGGGTATTTTGCTGCCCGGATACTTTCTAGAGTGGATCTCAGTTCGTCCAGATTATTCTTCATCTTCTTCGTACCCCTCGTTTATTAATTCGTTGTAATTAACGCCAAATCTGAGCGCTATTACTTTTAAATCCGTGATGCAAGCAGAACTGATAGAACTCTCGCCAAATTCAATTGCCCTTCCCAGTTCTGAAACTACAATTGATAGACTCTTATCCTCTTGTGCGCTCGATTCGTGTGGAACCACTATTGCGTCATACAAGAATGAAAGATTCTTTCCGCTTGATTTTCGCAATATGCGGCCACGTCGCTGAATGAATTCGCGCGGATTCTTCGATGATGCCAATATGAGTGCATGCGTGGTGGATGGAATATCCACTCCTTCATCCAAGCATTTGATTGACACAATGACGCCGCCGTTTTCAGCGAAGTAGTTTAATGTGTCCTCTCTGTCACCGGGCATATCAGCGTAATATGCATATGCGTCAATGCCTTCGTTTCTTATGGCAGTCAGCACTGTCTGCAATTGGGTTTTATCCTCACAGTAAACAAGCCATTTTTGCCCGTTCTTGTAATTCCTTCTCAGAATATCAATTGCAGTAGAAACCTTGTTGGCAGCCTTTTTCAGTATTCGCGCTCTCTCGATCATCATGTGCTGCAGAAAAGCGTCCTCGCTTTTCTTTGCATCCCCGCTCCCATGAGATATGGCAAAGCGTTTGCTGATCTTTTTTGTTAGCTCGTCCCAGTCGGCTTGTTCATCCGGTGTTAACACAACACGCTTAGGGTAATAAAAGTACTTTGTTAGAACGCCTTCGCGCAATGCCGTCTGTAGTGTGTAAGGTGGCTGTAATACCGCACCAAAGTAATCAATAATCGATTGTGTCCCTTCTGGATCACCAAAACGTTCTGGTGTTGCTGATAACCCAAGCGCGGAGCCATAGTTAAGTGCAAAGATTCTGCGATGAGTGGGACTTCCCATATTATGGACTTCATCGGCTACGACAAAAAGGTGCCCTCCATCATTTACGGCACTAATAAACTCCGGCTTTGCCGCAGTGTCCATGATTGCAATAACGATATTGTTGACGGCACCGCTTGGTGATGTCCAAAGCGAGAGGTTGCCATTATTTTTCCACGCGTTATTTCCATCTCCGCATAGAAAGATGTTGATGTCTATATCTGTGATTATTCTACGAATTTCTTTATCCCAGTTTGCCAAAAGCTCTTTGGAAGGAACGAGAACAAGCACTTTTTTCCCGCGCTCTATTTCGTGCCGGATAGCGGATATCGCTATTACTGTTTTACCGCATCCGGTACAACCTTGATAAATTGCTCGATAATCTGCACGTTCCCACCCTTCAAGAGCGTCCACCTGATGATCTTTCAGCTTAATGATGTCGCTGGCTTTATTCGGACGCCACTTTTCGGCCTTGTTGACAACCACCTTTACTTCGTCAAGCAACTGCTCCCAATGATAATCGGCCGCTTTGTCTCTGATGTATTTTGCAGCTGTTTCAGGCAAATCATGTATTTCCAGCACATCATAGTCGCCATTCCAAACACGATCGAACCCTGCAAGGATCTCATGAGATCGCTGGGCGTCTTTACCACCATCCCAACTCTGAAAAACATCTACGGACTCAATGTTACCGTTGTCCGACAGTCCTTTGAACGTTTCGTTGATGGATCCACGGAATGCTACCGCGTTGCCGCTCTGATCAATGAATATGCCCGCTTTGTCATGGTATAGACGTTCAATGTTCGGATCTTTCCGCTTGCCATCCCGCGCGATCACTAGTTTTATTTCTACAATTTTATTAGCGATTAAACACGCGAAAAGCTTTGCTGCTGCTGAAATGCTTTCCTGCGCAATCATTTCAGAAAGCTCTTTCTTAAATGATTGCGCAAGTACCTCATCGGTCAGAGCAGCTTTTCCTTCTCGAATAGCATCTGCATCTTCTTCCGTGAGATACGGGGAGCATAGGAGTTGTATGTGTCCGTTGTTGTTGATAAACTCTTTAAGTGCGCTCCACGCGATAATATAAATGGTACTTCCGAAATAACCAGAAATTCTTTTGTATACAGATGCGTTACGCATACAGGGCAAATAGAATTCCTTTGCTACATCGTCATTCAATTTATGGTACGAGCTCTTAAACTCGAAATCTCTTAGACTGCCCATAAAATCACCCCAACAGGTTTTGGATATCTAATTGTATCCGTCGCTCAATAGCTTTCCCGAGGTTTTCTCTCCTTGCTACGACGATTTGCTCTCGGTTTCCCTTCTTGTAGCATGTAACCACATCGTCTGTTAACGCCTGCAACATGGGATCAAGGTAGCACTGTAAATTTGCAGAATAAGCAAATTCCATATGGAAGCTCGTATCCCAAATAACATAGACGCCGTCCTTGTCATCATCAAACGGGCAGGCGTAGCCCATGATTAGTGGGATACGATCATCGGATGTATTTATTCGGCCACGTTCCCCTCGGCCTTGTCCCTCAATGATCATCTGTATTTTGTATTCATCGAGGGCTCTGCCTCCGGGAGGGCAGGTGCAATTAAACACATAAATCCGAAGGTTCCGCTTTGGCTTTTCTAAATCGAGCAAGAGCGTTTTACTTGAAACTCCAGAGCTCCAAGCCACGCGATCCCCTAAATCATGGATTATCATCCTGTTTAGTTCTTCCTTGTTAAACCGTGCTGCCATAACACCACCTCACAGTCCTTCGGCAATAGCCGCGAGCCGTTGTTCCGACATAGATACGTACTCAGGGAATATATCGAATCCTATAAACTTTCTCCCCAGTGTGATAGCTGCTTCTCCGGTTGTTCCGGATCCAAGCCACGGATCCACAACAATGTCCCCAATATTAGTGCACGCTTTTATGTATTTCTCGGGAAGCGCGAGGGGTTGCACAGCTTGATGCGTCGTTTTGTTTGGCATCACTCCGCAAGTAATCACATTTTGGGGAAGTGCTCCGAGTGGATTGGGCGCTATGCTCTTGTTTTTCCTTACATACGAAAGCCCGTTTTCTCGCGCTTTATACTCGTAATCCTTGTATAGATCCAGACTATGATCAGAGTATGGTCTTCGTATAGCATCAATGTTTATTTCCCATTTGGGTGCTTTGGAAAACCACAGTATCTGTTCGTAAGCGTCTTGACACGCAACACGGAGCCCTGTTGGTGCAGGGTTTCCTTTTACCCATATTTCAATATCAACACATGAGAAGCCCCATTTTTCTTCGAGCATGATAGCGAGCTTTTCAACAATCAGGGATCTCTTCGATGCTTTGGTGGCAGTTTTTTTACTTCTGTTCGCTTTTACATTTATCACCAAAAAACCATCGTCTGATAGCGCCTCCTTTGCACTGTCGATGAAGGGCGTTATTCGATCGATATAGTCGTTCTCTTTCCATACCCCGTAGTTCCTCTCTGCGTTGGGGTACGGAGGCGACCCGTAAATAAGTTTTACGGATCCTTTTCCTAAATCTTTCAATCCGACGGCTCCATCAGAGCAGATGAGGTGAAATGGTTTATTATCAAATATGATCACCGTTACTCCTCCTCTGTAATGGATGATATCCATGCTTGACCGAGTTTTTGATAATCGGGGTTTACGTCAATACACAGATACTGCCGTCCATATTTGTGTGCTACAACTCCCGTAGTACCAGAACCAGCGAAAGGATCCATCACGATATCGCCGGGGTTGCTGCCAGATAGAATGAAGAATTCTACGAGTTTTTCAGGGTACCTTGCTGGATGCTTTATTCCCATTTCCTTGCAGAGCTTCTGCACGAACCCGTTGCTTGCTGTATTGCTTACTGAAATGACGCTGCCGGGGTCTGCACCACCTTTGTTATCCCAAGGATGGCTTAGATCGAAATTGTGCCTGCTCGGACGGGAATTCTTCTCTCGACCTCCGCGTTCTACAACCTTTCCATCGATGATGTCCATCATGCTCTTGCTGTACGGTTTTCGGATGGGATCCATATTGAACGTCCATTGCTCTGATTTGCTGAACCAAAAGCAGTATTCATGCGATTTTTTAGTGCGTCCCATCGTTCCACGAGAGAATACGTTAGGCGGTGTTGCTGGGTTGTGCCAAATATAATCACGCACCAAATGAAATCCAACCTCATCGCAAAGAGCTACGACCAACTTGAAAACGAATATGTTTTGAAATCTACCGTCAAGTTTGTCGTTGATATTTAGGACAAAGCTGCCATCCTGCTTTAACACGCGAAAGAACTCTTTTGCCCTCGGCAAAAACCAATCAATATACTCGTCTGGCTTTATCTTCTTAACGACGTCCCCGTAATCTTTAATCTGGTCAGCATAAGGGGGAGACGTCATTATTAGATCTATGCTTTCGTCAGGAACGTTACTTAAAACATCAAGGCAATCACCACAGATGTATGAATCTCTATAATCCTGTATTTCCTTCTGTTTAGCTTCCATATCGGATCTTCCTCTCAAGTTAGCGACTGAATGCTCTTAATATGCGCATCGTACTGCTCGATCACGTTCGCAGGTGAGATGATGTGCATCTTATTGCCGAACTGCGCCAGCCAGCCGAAGAAGGTGGGGCTGATCTGCACATGTACCGTGGCCGCGCAGGTGGTGTCGTTCACTGACATCATTGGTGTGTCTTCGCCAAATTTATCAAAAACGGGGCCGATAAGCTGCTTACTGAACTGTATAACAACGTCCTCCAGCTCGCCGCTGAACATTTTGAAAACCTGCTCCGTATACGCTGCCACGCCATCGATTCGGGCTACAGCTTCATTCGACATTACCGATTCTTCTACAACGGTAAGATGATCTATGCGATCAATGCGATAGTTGGCGGTGCTGTCCGGATGCTTGCTGCTGTATGCCATCAGATAGTAGTTGTCCTCATTGAAGATAAGCGCAACCGGCTCCACGTAGTAGAGTTTCTTGCTGCCATCACTGGTGGTCACATATACGCGCTCCGCCTTTTCATTCAAATGGAAGTAGTTGAATTCGATCTTTTTTCTGCGAATGATGGCATCCTCAATGCCATCCACTGTGTAGAGAATGGCCTCATTGGTGTGCTTCCGGGTGTTGAAGCATACCATGTTTTCTTTTAGCAGTTCAGCTTGATGTGATCCACCGAGAGCGGCAACCTTTTCTATCAACTCGGCTGTTTTTTTCTCTGTGATAAAACTGGCCGCTTGTACCGCATCAATCAGTATTTTTATCTCCGGCACGGTGAGTTCGTGCTCCGGAACATAGTAGAACTTTTCCTTATCCTTCAGGTAGCTCATGATCTCGAAGCCATTTTCCTGCATCACTTCGATATCCAAACTCAGCGTCCTGACATTACTGGAAATGCCCATCTCATTCAGACGTCTGCAGAGCTCGACGCGGGAGATGGGATGTGTTTCATCCGTCTCTTTACGCAGCAGCTCATATAGCTTCAGCAGTTTAATCTTTTGCATATTAGCAGCCATGCTGTGCCTCCTCTTTGAAATGGATACAATTATACTACTTAAGTATAACACAAAACTTCCGATTTTTCAAGGCTTCCGCGTAATTATATCATTACCTGAACTGGTTTTTTCGCAAACATCAGGTTCAAGTCCTATCTCCTAAACACATTTAGTAGTTGCTTGCAAAGCAAAGAAATTCTATTTGTACAATAGCGATTTCGGTATTCTTTTGCTGCTGAACGCAAAAATCGGGCTCCGTAGCAGCCGATCGACCGCTCCGAAGCCCAATTTTTCAATATTACCCCTCTATTTTGCCCAGAAAGCAAGAAAAAACCTCTCTTGTCTTGGTAGACAAAAGAGGTTTCTTTTATGCTCGGCAATAACGGATTCCAAATCTTCGTGCGTGGTCTCGCTCGGCATAACGAACTCAGGCGCAATATATCCCCAGTCTCCATAGGTCTCCATAAACCAAACAGCAAGATTGTATGTCAAGGATAGCAATGTCTTTGCTTCGTCCACGGAGTCCGTACCTATATGTACTGCCGAGTTTCTTGTCTTGCGAAGAACATATAGCGTGTTGTCAATTTCGTGCGGCAATAAACTGGCTCGCTTCAAAATGCGAATTCGATTTGCGTGGGTGTTGTCAACAGCCGGCTCCGCAATGTGCTCAAAGACAAGGATCTCCTGCACTAAGCGCTCGGCAAACATTCCGAGTTTATAGATGCAGGCATTGGGATCAGAATAGACATAGGTTTCTGCGGTTGCGCCGATCTGTCAATGCAGGCCAGTATCGATTCAGAAAATCAAAATTTGATTTCATAAACAGTCTCCCTCGATTTTTGTTAATTCATTTAGCATTTGATATAAGCACATCTGCAAAGTGCCAATTTGGCACTTTGGAACCACCGTGTTGGCACTTTGGGATTTCACCAAAGTATCAATTTGATACTTTGGAAGCTGAAAGCTGATACTTTGAAATTCGTCAGCCTCATCCGACTGCCACTTCGACCTTTTTACCGCTGAAGGCC
>OKTR01000613.1_pt1 | contig 11531 bp, 7 predicted proteins | sample 1606431 | NCBI WGS metagenome assembly OKTR01 (sample SAMEA3879591, study PRJEB24766) | human gut metagenome | biome: human-associated habitat; feature: feces | place: USA | collected 1985/1987
AATTTAACATACCATAAAATACGGTAAGTGTCAAAAATGGAGTGTGAATTTTCACACTCCATTTTGCATCTTATTTCTTCTTTTTGTTTGCCTTGCGTTCAGCATCGGCAGCTTTCTCTGCCTTCAGCTGTTCGTTTGCTTCATTGTACTTTGCCTGAAGCTTCGCACGGAAGCCTTTCTTTTTCTTCTCCGGCTTCTCGATCGGTCCGCGAAGTCCTCGTACGGCGGTAATGTAGAGACCGCTTACCGTTGCCTTAACTTCCTTCTTAACCGGGATCTCATCAAAGATCTGCTCGTCTGCGATAAGAGTCATGACTCTTGGTCCGACCTTGGCCTTGACTACAGGCAGCTTTGAGCGGCGCATAAGCTTTGGTGTCTGCTCAATAATCTGCTGTGGGAGACCGGCATCCTTTAGCTTCATACGCTTTTTGTCAATGATTAGCATATTGACAGTCTGTGATGCTGCAGCTATCTGCTCGTCCTGCTCTTCCTTTCTTTTTTGTGCTTTTTTACCGAGGATTGTTAATACTATAAATGCTACCACAAGCACTACTGCGATAACAATAAGTACGATTAATGCTGGATTCAAAACGTATCCCTCCTAAAAATTTGCTTATTTAAATTAATTCTATCAAATATGCTAAAAAAAATCAATCTTTATTGCAAGAATAGGTAAAACCGTAGTATAATAGAACTATATTTTGGGAAAAGTCTTTAGAAGATGCAAAGGGGTATTTATTAATGAAGAAAATTGCTCTTCTAGCTGATGGCTGGAGAAGATATGTAACATATTCGTGGGTTGAGGGCATCATGGAAGGCTCTAAAGAGCTGGGACTGGATGTGTGCCTGTTTTTTTACAACACCAACGGAACCTGGAGTCAAGATCCAAAGTTTAACAAAGGCGAGTATGCGCTGAACGATTTGCCTGATTTAAACAGCTTCGATGGAGTGGTATTTGACTGCACCAATACGATCAACCAGGATGAGATACAGTATATGGTTAGAAAGCTTCAGTCGGTAAATGTGCCGATAGTGAGTATTGGGTATAAGGTTGATGGGTTTTACTATGTAGGCAACGACAGTAAGAGGCTGTTTCGCAAGGTGATGGATCATATGTACTATGAGCATGGTTGCAAAAGCTTTGTGTTTGCAGGTGGTCCGCCGTATCATTATGAGAACAGAATGCGTTTTGAGGCCTTCAAGAAGGCTTTAAGTGATTATGGCATACCACTTACAGCTGATATGTACATGTTTGGTGATTTTGATTATCAGACAGGTGTCAGGTATATGAGTGATTGGCACGAGAGCAAAAAACCGTTGCCGGATGTGTTTTTATGTGCAAATGACAATATAGCAGCAGGGCTGTGTGCGACAGCAGAGGTTCTCGGATACAAGGTACCACAGGATTTTAAGGTCACAGGCTTTGACAATCTGGATAAGGCTGCGTACTTTAACCCACAGATTACAACAGTGGAGCACAACAGGGGCAATATAGGCAGAAAAGTTCTTGAGATATTTAAGGCGCTTTGGAATGGCACGGGTGATGCTTCTGATAAATACCTTGATTCTGAGTTTATCCCGGCTGAGAGCTGCGGATGCCCTAATACCGGCAGAGTGGATTATCGTAATTACATAAAGAATATTATCAAAGGCTCCGTTGCAAAAGAGCAGGAGGAGGATGCAGTAATGATCCTCCAGAAAGAGCTCGAGGAGTGCAATGAATACTATGATTTGTTTGAGAGATACTCTGACTATATACAGAGCATGAAGTGTGACGGAGTGTATGTGGTCGGTGTTTCTGATCTGGCAGCTGCAAGGAACAATGCACACTTTAGGAAGCATGGCTATGATATTGACGACGAGGTTGTACTATATGCGGATGACAAGGACAATGGAAAGCTTGAGTTTAAGAGTGTAAATGACCTTATGCAGTACATGCAGAGTGTAGATAAAAACACCTGTTATATGTATTACTCGCTGCATTTCAGGGACGAGATAGTGGGCTATGTAATACTCAGGAATCCTGAATTTTTGTACGACCATCCTGAGCAGTTTGATATACAGTCGGCCTTGCTCAAGAAGCTTGAGAATCTTTTTAAGCAAAAGGTACTTGAGAATACAAATAATGAGCTTAAGAATCTCTACAACCATGATGCGCTCACAGGCCTATACAATCGTGTGGCATGCAATGAGATGGTCATTCCTATGTTTGCTGAGCTTGAAGACCAAAATGTCGGCTGCACCATAGTATTTCTCGATGTGGATGATTTTAAGGACATAAATGATACATACGGACACAAGTACGGTGACGAGCTTTTAAAGACTGTGGCGAGGGTGCTTGATGAGCAAAAGCCTGAAGGAAGTATGGTATATAGATTCGGTGGAGATGAATTTATCGTGTTTATCCCTGGGGACAGGCATGACACTGCTGAGAAGTATATAAAGCGCGTGTATGATATCATGGAGCAGCACAGCCTGTTTATCAGTCACGGCATCATATATACGAAGCCGGGCAGTGGTAAGAGCTTTGACGATTATCTCGTAAGTGCTGACACAAAGATGTATCAGCTTAAGCAGCAGCACAAGCAGAAAAAGGATAGCAATTTCTTAAAGGGAGTGGATATTTCATCCGTTCCTATGATGGTTGACAATAATATACAAATAATGGATAGGGAAGGTCATGTGTGCAGGGTATTTGATTTTTTAAAGCTGAATAATGTAAATTCAGTCCGTCTGCGCATATGGAATGAGCCTGATAAGGTGCCGGAGTCTAATGGGTATTGCAGTCTTACATATGTTCTCGAGATGGCTCATGTCATTAAAAAATACAAAATGCATTTTCTGCTTGATTTTCATTATTCGGATTACTGGGCAGATCCTAGACAGCAGAATAAGCCTGATGCGTGGAAGAATTTGAGCTTTGATGAGCTGAAGGAGGCAGTGCACAAGTACACATATGATGTGCTATACAGATTAAAAATCATGGATTGTGCGCCGGATATGGTTCAGATTGGCAATGAAATAAGGAGTGGTATGCTGTTTCCGGATGGTGCAGTGCCACAGTACAGGCAGCTGGCTGCGCTTGTAAATGAGGGAATCAGAGCTGTCAGAGAGCTGCTCCCGGAGACAAAGGTCATGATTCATCTGGATCAGGGAGGCAGATATAACTGTATTATGCCTTGGCTTGATTCTATGTTTAATGCGGGCATGCTGCCGATTGACGCGATTGGCCTTTCCTTTTATTCGTTCTGGCATGGTACCTTCATGGATTTGAAGGATACTATGAGCAGGCTCATAAAATTATATAATCTGCCGGTTTATATTGTGGAGACAGCTCATCCGTGGAGGCATTGCAAGGGAGATCATATCTCGAAGGAACTCATGGAGACTGCAGGCCTTGATGCAGGCAGCGCAGAGCAGAAGAAGTCTCTTGAAATAATCATGCAGATAGCAGCAGAGGTGTCAAAGGATACCGGAAAGACCGGTGTATACTACTGGGAGCCTGTCGGTGTGCCTGGTAAAGGCATGGGAACCTGGTTTGAGAATATGGGTATGTTTGACGAGCATGGCAGGGCTTTGCCGGGCTGGGATGCAATCAGGGACTTTGATCCGAAAAATCCTCCGATTAAAGAGCTTGATAAGTATATTGAATCACTTTATGAGTATGAAGAAACACCGGAGGTGGAGGATTTCATGAAGCTTCTTATGATTCATGGAAATCTAATCTCAAATCCTGAATTTAAGGATGGATTTAATAATTGGCAGATTGAGACAAGCCTCGAAGAAAGACAGTATACACTGGGTAAGGATGGAGTGTTTATCTCTTCGGATGCCAATTTTGACTATTCGATAAGCCAGACGGTGGATATTGAATATACCGGTGAGTATATAGCAGCGGTTGACTATAGAGGAACCAATACAACAGGTGTCGATGTCAAGCTGTTTATGGATGTGGAGGATGAAAGCGGCGTTCATACATATACAAGCGACATTTTCCCTGCTGATGTCAGGTTTGTGACACATCTGCTTAAGCCGGTAAGGCTGCAAAAGAATGCCAGGGTGACAGTAGGGCTTAGGATGCATACGCCTCCGGTGTTTGCAAAGATAAAGAAAATTTCACTCGTTGTAATTTAACCTGATATGTGATATTGTAGATAGGTATAGTGTTTTGCGGATGCGTTTTTGCCGTGGCAGGGCATTGTACATATAAATAACATGACTTACAGATTTCAGGAGGATTCCAATGAGTGAGAAGAAGAATACAGGTAAGAAGGCAGTCATAGCGGTGATTGTGATTGCACTTATCGTGGTAATTATTGCGCTTGCTGTTGTGATAAGCAACAAGAGCAAAAAGGATGGCTCAAAGAGCACAACAGAGGCAGGCACCCAGGCCGGCAGCGAGACGATGCGAAGCGGACAGTTTGACATAGACTACGCAAAGCAGGTTACAAAGCTTGCAGACTATTCAGGCGTTGCAATTACTGTCTCAAACGATTATGAGATAAACGATACAGCAAAGCAGACATATCTGACCAATGTGCTTCAGTCATATGGTGCAGATGCGTACAAGCAGGTTACAGATCGTGATACAGTTGCAGATGGCGATTATGTCAAGGTTGATTACACAGGATATAAGGATGGCAAAGCATTTGATGGTGGTTCTGCTACAGATGTGATGCTTGATGTGACAAATAACAGCCAGGTCGGCGGTTCATCCTTTATTGATGGATTTACAAAGCCTATAATCGGAGCCAAGGTGGGTGACAAGGTTAAGGGTGACGTGACTTTCCCTGAGGATTATGGCAATGACGACTTAAACGGACAGACAGTTACATTTGAGTATACAGTAAAGGGCATTTACTCAGCAGATCCTGTTGCACTTGCTGATATGACAGACGAGCAGGTCAACACAGTGTTTGGAAAGGCCGGGGTGACAACTAATGCCCAGCTTACCACACAGATTGAGAAAGATTTGAAGCAGCAGCTCTACAGCGCTGAGGTGGACAAGATAAAGAGCTACATGATTGAAAACAGCACAGTCGAGATTCCTGATGAGTATCTACAGTCGAGACTCAATGAGTATATTGCTTCATTTACCAAAGAAAATGTCAAGGATGGACAGACACTTAAGAAATATTTAAAGTCCAACTACAACATGACAGTGGATCAGGCCACAGAGAAGTGGAAGGAGAATCTGACAGACCAGATAAAGACAGAGTTCATCTTTGGACTTATCGCTGAGAAGGAAAATATCAAGATGGATGATGATGCCTTCAACAGCTATGTGGATTACATCGTATCAGCCAGCAATGGTCAGTTCAGCAAGGCTTCTGAGGTATACAAGTATTTTGGAAGCGGACACAAGGATGAGGGAAAGACATACCTTAAGAACCAGTACCTTGTAAACAAGGCTATCGATACAGTCACAGAGAAAGCAAATGTGACATTTGAGGATGGCAGTGCAGCGCCGGATACTTCAAGTGGCAGCGCGGATGCCGAATAATAACGATAAATATGCTGTCTGTGGTGATGCGCAGGCAGCTTAAATGGAGGATTAGATAATGGAACTTACAAACATACGCGAGATTTTCCGCAACAAGGACAAATTCGCTGACAAAGAGGTGACTATCGGAGGATGGGTCAGAAGCAATCGTAATTCAAAGAATTTTGGATTTATCGTGGTAAACGACGGTACATTTTTTGAGCCAATCCAGGTTGTATACGGAAATGGCTTAGACAACTATGATGAGGTTGGCAAGATCAATGTCGGAGCTGCAATTATCGTAAGAGGTACACTTGTGCTTACTCCGGATGCAAAGCAGCCATTTGAGATTCAGGCCGCAGAGGTGACTGTTGAGGGTGCATCCACACCGGATTATCCTCTGCAGAAGAAGAGACATACATTTGAGTATCTTCGTACAATCTCACACTTAAGACCTCGTACCAATACATTTGAGGCGGTTTTCAGAGTGCGCTCACTCTGCGCATATGCTATTCACAAATTCTTCCAGGAGAGGGATTTTGTGTACGTGCACACACCGCTTATCACAGGAAGTGACTGTGAGGGTGCAGGAGAGATGTTCCAGGTGACTACACTTGATTTGAACAATCTCCCTATGACAGAGGATGGAAAGGTGGATTTCTCAAAGGATTTCTTTAATAAGCCTACCAACCTTACTGTTTCAGGACAGTTAAACGGCGAGACATATGCTATGGCATTCAAGAATATCTACACCTTCGGACCTACCTTCCGTGCGGAGAATTCAAACACCACACGTCATGCGGCAGAGTTCTGGATGATTGAGCCTGAGATTGCTTTTGCAGACCTTGAGGATGATATGATGCTTGCAGAGAGCATGCTCAAGTATGTTATCAACTATGTGCTTGAAAATGCACCTGAGGAGATGGCATTTTTCAACAATTTCGTGGACAAGGGACTCCTTGACAGATTAAGAAATGTTGTTGAAAATGATTTTGCCCGTGTGACATACACAGAGGCTATCGACATCCTTTCAAAACACAATGACAAGTTTGATTACAAGGTATCATGGGGCTGTGATTTACAGACAGAGCATGAGAGATACCTCACAGAGCAGATTTACAAGCGCCCTGTATTTGTCACAGATTATCCGAAGGAGATAAAGGCCTTCTACATGAAGCTGAATGACGACGGAAAGACTGTTGCAGCAGTTGACTGTCTTGTACCGGGAATCGGAGAAATCATCGGTGGAAGCCAGAGAGAGGATGATTACGACAAGCTCCTTGCCAGAATAAATGAGCTTGGACTTTCAGAGGATGACTACAAGTTCTACCTTGACTTAAGAAAATACGGCTCTGCAAGACACGCAGGCTTTGGACTGGGCTTTGAGAGATGCGTAATGTATCTTACCGGCATGGGCAATATCCGTGACGTTATCCCATTCCCTAGAACAGTTAATAACTGTGAACTGTAATCACGAATGAATTTCATACATGAATAATTACCGCCCTTTGCACATATATATGATGTGTGGAGGGCGTTTTTATGTGGAGAAAAATCAAAGGTCCTGTGATAACAATATGTATCATGCATCTTACGGCGCTTTTGTGCCTTATCATACTTTCCATAGTACAGTGCTTTGTCGGCATGGCGGAGTGGATAAGCTTTGCACTCTCAATGGCGGTCAATATAGTGGTGGGGCTTGTGTGCGGATTTTTGCTCAAATGCTGCTTTCACCGCAGACGTTTTATCAGGGTGACGGTCGCAGCATACTGGATAACGTATGTGATAGCAACAGTGGTCATAGATATAGGTGAATCAAAAAATATATTCGAGCTTTTGATAATACTCCTTCTGGTAATGTTTTCAGCGCTTGTTTTTCGCTAAAAAAGGACTTTTCATATTGATAATGCTGTGATATAATGTTGAAAGTAAATATGATGTGTCAATCAGACATCGTTAAATGAAAAGGAGATAAAAATGAAACACGTAAAGACATTAAATACAAGAAAATTACAGAACACAGTTAAAAAGGGCGGATGTGGCGAGTGCCAGACATCATGCCAGTCAGCTTGCAAGACATCTTGTACAGTTGGAAACCAGACTTGTGAGCAGTACAAATAGTCATAGGTGAAGCGGATTTAAAGAGTGTGCGCTGATAGGTGCACACTCTTTTCGCAGTGTAATTTTAAAATGTGTATAGAAAGAGAGGAATATTGTAGTGGTTCATCAGTACAAGAACAACGGCTATAATATTGTCTTAGATGTCAACAGTGGCGCAATCCATGTGGTGGATGATGTCACATATGACGTTATTGAGCTGTTTGAGGACAACTCAGCTAAGGAGATTATTGAAAAGCTTGTGGACAGGTATCCACAGACGGAGATAGAAGAAGCAATACAGGAAGTAAATGAGCTTAAGGATAATGAAGAGCTCTTCACAGAAGATACATACAAAGAGCGTATCATAGATTTCAAGAAGCGCCAGACAGTTGTAAAGGCACTTTGCCTTCACATAGCGCACGACTGCAACCTTGCCTGCAGATATTGTTTTGCAGAGGAGGGCGAGTATCACGGCAGACGAGCTCTCATGAGCTACGAGACAGGAAAACAGGCACTTGATTTCCTGATTGCCAATTCAGGCAGCAGAAGAAACTTAGAGGTAGACTTCTTTGGAGGAGAGCCTCTCATGAACTGGGATGTGGTGAAGCAGCTTGTGGCATATGGAAGAGAGCAGGAGAAGCTTCATGACAAGCATTTCAGGTTCACACTCACCACAAACGGTGTGCTTTTAAATGACGAGATTATGGAGTTCGCCAACAAAGAGATGGACAATGTAGTTCTTAGTATCGACGGACGCAAGGAGGTTCATGACCGCATGAGGCCTTTCAGAAAGGGTGCCGGCAGTTATGACCTTATTGTTCCGAAATTCCAGAAGTTTGCGGAGAGCAGACATCAGGACAAGTACTATGTGAGAGGTACATACACACATTTCAATACTGATTTTTCAAAGGATGTGCTTCATCTGGCTGATTTAGGCTTCAAGCAGATTTCGGTTGAGCCTGTAGTGGCACAGCCTACAGATGAGTATGCACTTAAGGATTCTGATTTACCTGTGCTCTTTGATGAGTACGACAGACTTGCAGCAGAGATGGTAAAGAGAAACAAGGCAGGAAACGGCTTCAATTTCTTCCATTTTATGATAGATTTAGAGGGAGGACCTTGTGTATATAAGCGTCTTTCCGGTTGTGGCTCAGGAACTGAGTACCTGGCAGTGACTCCATGGGGAGATTTATATCCATGTCATCAGTTTGTGGGCAATGAGGACTTCCTTATGGGTAATGTCTGGGATGGCATCAAGGCCACTGACATCCAGGATGAGTTTAAGTGCTGTAATGTTTATGCCAAGGAAAAATGTCGCAACTGTTTTGCCAGATTCTATTGCAGCGGTGGCTGTGCCGCCAACTCATACAACTTCCATGGCACAATCACCGATGCCTATGATTTAGGCTGTGAGCTGCAGAAGAAGCGTATAGAGTGCGCTATCATGATTAAGGCAGCAGAGGCTGATATGGCAGATGATGCACAATAATTTGAATTTGTCACGGAAAACGGATAGCGGTATTTGTGACCCGTGTGCGAATATATTTGCCATCTGTATACCTATATGGATGGTAGCAAAATGACAGGAAGGTATAAGAAAATGAAAAAAGGAAAGAGTTGGGTGATTATCCTTGTGGCAGTCATTTGTATCGGCTTGCTGGGCTGGTATTCCACTACAGTAATCACCGACACAAAGCAAAAGCAGGAGGCAACTGCTAATGGTGAGAGCACCAAGGATAAGGATTATCAGAATATCAAGCTTGGTCTCGACCTCTCAGGTGGTGTTTCAATCACCTATCATATCAAGGACAAGAATCCTTCAGACAAGGACGTAAATGATACTATCGCAAAGCTCGAGGAGCGTGCAGAGAGCTACACAACAGAGTACTCTGTATACAAGAGCGGGGATGACCGTATCACTGTAGAGATTCCGGGTGTTGAAGACCCTAACAAGGTACTCGAGGATCTTGGAAGTCCGGGATCACTGTACTTCATCGCCCAGTATGACAGTGACGGAAATGCCAACTATACACAGGACACATCGGTTGAGGGCGGCTACAAGCTCAACTATGATATTGACACCTTAAAGGCCAATGGTTCAGTCATCCTTGATGGTAACGATGTAAAGGATGCAAGCGCCCAGTATGACCAGTCATCATCTACATCAACCAAGGAGCCTGTTGTTTCATTAAAGCTCAAGGATGAGGCTATTGACACATGGGCAGATGCCACAAAGAAGGCAAAGGATGCAGGACAGTCAATCGGTATATACTATGATGATCATTTCATCAGCGTTCCTACAGTAAGCGCCGTTATCTCAGATGGTAACTGTGTAATCAACGGAATGAAGGATTTCGACGAGGCAACAAGCCTTGCAACATTTATCCGTGTCGGAGCCATCAACCTCCAGCTCGAGGAGTTAGAGTCAAATGTTGTTGGCGCACAGCTCGGTGGATCAGCGCTCACAAATGCAGTAAAGGCTGCAATTATCGGAATTATCTTAATCATGATATTCATGATTGTGCTCTACGGTATACTCGGTGTGGTTGCATCTATCGGACTTGCACTCTACTCAATGCTTACAGTACTGTTTATTTACTGGTTTGAGATTACACTTACACTGCCGGGTATCGCGGGTATCATCCTTGGTATCGGTATGGCAGTAGATGCAAACGTTATCGTATTTGCCCGTATCCGTGAGGAAATCGCAGGTGGCAAATCAGTGCTTGCTGCAGTAAATGAGGGCTACAAGAAGGCTCTTTCAGCCATCCTCGATGGACAGATTACAACCTTTATCGCAGCACTTGTGCTTATGGTGCTCGGTTCAGGTACAGTAAAGGGCTTTGCATACACACTTATGATTTCAATTATTCTGTCACTGTTTACAGCTCTTTTTATTGCAAAATACCTTACAAGAGCATTTTACGGTGTCGGTGTCAGAGCTGAGAAGTTCTACGGCAAGGCAAAGAAGAGAAAGGTTATCAGATTTGTACAGAACAGAGTTAAATACTTTGTTATCTCAGGTGTAGTCATACTTGCAGGTATCGGCGGCATGATTTATTTCGGTGCTACAAGCGGCAATGCATTAAACTACAGTCTTGAGTTTGTAGGTGGTACATCAACCACTGCAGACTTTGGCAAGGATTATACAGCAGCAGAGGTTGAGAAGGACATCGTGCCTTCAGTATCAAAACTCCTTGGCAATAGTGCAGTGCAGGTTACTACAGTCCAGGGTAGCCATGATGTCACATTAAAGACACGTACACTCTCACTCGATGAGAGACAGGATCTCGCAGCTCTTCTTGAGAAGGATTTCAATGTTGATGCATCAACTATAGAGACTCAGAGTATCAGCTCAACCATCAGTGGAGAGATGAGAACAAACGCTGTAAAGGCAGTTATTATTTCATGTATTTTCATGCTGTTATATATCTGGTTCAGATTCAAGGACATCAGATTTGCTTCAAGTGCTATCCTTGCGCTGGTACATGATGTGCTTGTTGTTGTCACAGCATATGCACTTATCAGAATCTCAGTCGGCAGTACGTTTATCGCATGTATACTTACAATCGTAGGTTACTCAGTCAACGATACAATCGTTATCTTTGACCGTATCCGTGAGAACCTTCACGGTATCAAGAAGTACTCAGCAGATGAGCTTGCTGATATAGCAAACGAGTCCCTTACACAGACACTTTCACGAAGCATCAATACTTCGCTTACTACATTTGTTATGGTATTGTTACTCTTTATCTTTGGTCATACATCAATCAGAGAGTTCTCATTACCACTCATGGTAGGTGTGCTTTGCGGAACATATTCTTCAATCTGCATCGCTACAGAGCTGTGGTATGTGATGAAGCTTTATCTGGGCAAGAGCGCCATCAAAAAGCAGGCGGCTGCACCAGCTAAAGGTTCTAAAAAAGCTAAGAATTAATAATTAATTTAT
>OKTR01000615.1_pt1 | contig 11517 bp, 10 predicted proteins | sample 1606431 | NCBI WGS metagenome assembly OKTR01 (sample SAMEA3879591, study PRJEB24766) | human gut metagenome | biome: human-associated habitat; feature: feces | place: USA | collected 1985/1987
CACTCTCCATCTCAGAGCAAGTACAAACAGCCACAGATGCCGCATTGTTTCCACCGGACTGACGAAGCTTTAAAAGTTCAGTTGCTGAGATCCGAACTACTTTTCCATCGGGACGACCATAACACAGTGTCCCTTCGCGCCGTGCAGTTTCCTCTATCAACCGCTGTTCCGCTAATTCTAAACCATAACGCAACTTCGCACTTAATTCCTTATATTCTTCTTCAGTTGACATAACTTCTGATTTTAGTAAAAAGTTCTTGATTATAGATATGGACCTCATCTCCCAAACGGAAGGCGTCCGCCACAATAACACGCGGTGTGCAGCTATTGTCCGCAAGCATCCAATAATCCACGCAAGGCATATAAATACGGAAAAAGTTTTCCAACCCCGAACGATAACGACGACGGATAATGGGAGCAGGTACATCATGCCCTCCGTTGGCAACACGCTGTTTCACTCGCTCTATAGCCAGTTCAGGCGAATTCAGCCAAAAATAAATAAGGCTGACACTATATCCTTGATTTTGTGCCTGCTGGATAAGATTGATATAAGAACGGGTAGACAATGTAGTTTCAACAGAAAAACTGACTCCGGCTGACAACAGTTCTCCGATGCGTTTCAGCATCAGTCGTCCCGCTTCGATTGCTACACTTGAGGGGTTAAAAGGAGAAAGTCCCTTGGCGATTTCATCGGCATTGACAAATTCACGGCACTCTAAAATTTCGGGTAATACCGTATACGAAGCAGTCGTTTTACCAGCTCCGTTACACCCCGCTATTATATAAAGTTTAGACATTAATCTCCTTTTCTATTTCTGTTATTGGCGACAAAGTTAACGATTATTTCCAATTTTTGTTCTCGAAAAGGCATAAAAGTGATGAAGAATAGCACATTTTTTGAAATTCTGTGCAAATTAAGAAGAGATTACAGGAATTTTACCGTATATTTAAGCAACCTGCAAACAGGTAACAGTTACTCACTACATCATTTTATTGGAAACAATTAATACATAGACACCTTTCATTTAAGTATCCAAACAAGTAATCATATAAACAAGACACATATCCCACCATATAGATAGGGACCACGCTTTCAAAAAATGAAAGAGCAGCCCCTCCCCAATGACTATCCTTTGTTTATAAACAAAGATTCAAACTTATCTGACCAAATCCTTGGGATAAACAGGAGGCATTTTCACCCGTTTCCAAGTTTCATAATACCAAGAATTGATTTCATTTCCATCCTTATCCGTTTTCACAAAAAACTTCAGTACCATGACATCGCCCCCCTTCATCTCAAATTCCAAAATATTATCCACACCTACCAATTGTGGAAGATGCAGATTTTTCTCCACATGCTCTGTATAAGCATTAGGAGCAGTCTGCCGATAGGTACCGGAACCAATAATAATAGCTCCATGATTAGGAATCATGGTCATATTGGTAAACTTGCCGTCATCAGACAAAATTTTAAAAGAATTACTTGGTTTCAACTCACCCGGCACCTGAGGAGTACCTGATACATAAAAGCACATCTGCCAAATCCCTTTCAAGTTGACAGGGGCTGCATCTGATTTTTCCTGTCCCACTACACGCGAAGTACCGATTAGCAAGAATGCTATCATCAGTAGGAATAATTTTTTCCGTTTCATAGCTGTATATATTTAGTTAACAAATTGCGTTATGTGGATACAACAAAATTAGAAAAATTTTTCAAACTTTCTGCTTTTCAAATAACTTTTTTACAGTTAAACACAAAAAAAATCCTGCTCTATGTTATAGGGCAGGATTTTTTGAATTATTATTTCCTACAATTAGAATTCAGCATTGCGCGGAGTACGTGGGAAAGGTATCACATCACGAATATTGGTCATACCGGTAACAAACAGCAACAACCGTTCAAAACCAAGTCCAAAACCAGAATGAGGACATGAACCAAACTTGCGGGTATCCAGATACCACCACATATCCTTCATCGGAATTCCCAGTTCCTGAATGCGGGTCATCAATTTGTCATAATCAGCCTCACGTTCAGACCCACCTATTATTTCGCCAATCTTCGGGAATAATACATCCATTGCACGCACCGTCTTTCCATCCTCATTCTGCTTCATATAGAATGCTTTGATTTCTTTCGGATAGTCTGTCAGGATTACAGGACGTTTAAAGTGCTCTTCCACCAAATAACGTTCATGTTCAGAGGCTAAGTCTACTCCCCAATATACCGGGAATTCAAATTTATGACCTTTTACTACAGCTTCCTCCAGTATCTTGATACCTTCCGTATAAGGCAGACGGACAAATTCTTCCTTCAGCACGCCCTGCAAACGTTCTATCAATCCTTTATCGAACATATCGTTCAAGAACTTCACATCATCATAGCAGTTGTCAAGCGCCCACTGTACACAATATTTAATAAAGTCTTCGGCCAAATCCATATTATCAGTAATATCATTGAACGCAACCTCAGGTTCAATCATCCAAAACTCGGCCAAGTGACGCGGCGTATTGGAGTTCTCCGCACGGAATGTAGGTCCAAATGTATAAATAGCCCCCAAAGCAGTAGCAGCCAATTCACCTTCCAACTGTCCGGAAACCGTCAAACTGGCTTGTTTGCCAAAGAAATCATCATCATAAATAATCGCTCCGTTTTCATCTTTCTTCAAATCATAAAGATTCTTGGTAGTAACCTGGAACATCTGTCCCGCACCTTCACAATCGGATGCTGTGATAATAGGTGTATGAAAATAGAAGAAACCACGTTCATGGAAGAACTTATGGATAGCGATAGCCATGTTGTGGCGGATGCGGAATACAGCTCCAAATGTATTGGTACGGGGACGCAAATGAGCGATCTCACGAAGAAACTCCATCGTATGACCTTTCTTCTGTAACGGATAAGTATTATCACAAGTACCTAATACTTCGATTCCACGCGCTTGAACTTCGGCAGCCTGACCAGAGCCAATGGATTCGGTCAACTCACCGTTCACACTGATACATGCACCGGTGGTGATCTGCTTCAACATTTCTTCGTCAAAGTTTGCCAAATCAACAACAATCTGCACATTATTTATTGTAGAACCGTCATTCAGGGCGATAAAATTTACCTGTTTGCTACCGCGGCGGGTACGAACCCAACCTTTTACATTGACCATCGCACCAAAATCACGGCGCTTCAGCAAGTCAACAATCTTTGTTCTACTAATTTTTTCCATTGTTTTGTCTCTTTATTGTTTATTATTCAAATGAGCCCATGCGGAGCATGTTCACTTCTTGTTCCGTCAGGTAACGCCAGTCACCGCGACGCAAACCTTTTTTAGTCAGGCCAGCAAAATAAACGCGGTCCAGCTTGATTACCTTATATCCCAAGGATTCAAAAATACGACGCACAATACGGTTCTTTCCGGAATGGATTTCAATACCGACTTGTGACTTGTCTGTTTCCGATGCATAGCTGATGGCATCTGCATGGATCTCTCCATCATCCAATGTCACACCTGCTGCAATCTGGTCAAGATCTGCCTTGGTTACATTCTTATCACAATATACATGATAAATCTTCTTCTTCAAATACTTAGGATGAGTCAGCTTGGAAGCCAAATCACCATCGTTAGTTAACAGTAATACACCGGTAGTATTACGATCCAAACGCCCAACTGGATAAATACGCTCCTTACAAGCACCTTTCACAAAATCCATTACAGTCTTACGTTCCTGAGGATCATCAGAAGTAGTCACACAATCCTTCGGTTTATTCAACAAAATATAAGTTTTACGTTCAATACTTACCGGTTCGTCATGGAACTTCACTTCGTCAGTACGCTTGATCTTAGTACCTAATTCGGTTACCACTTCACCATTTACACTGACTACACCTGCTGTAATAAACTCATCAGCCTCACGACGGGAACATATACCTGCATTAGCCAAGAACTTGTTCAGACGAATCGGCTCATTTGGATCGGTCAATATATCTTTATATTCAATCTGTTTCTTACGGCTGTACTTTGCATTCGGATCATAATCCGGCGTACGACGCTGCTGGGGACGACCATATCCGCCTCTTCCGCCATCCGGATTGAAGCGTGGACGCTGCGGGCGGTCGCCATAAGAAGAACCTCCATAAGAAGAGCCACCATAAGAACGTTGTGGACGATCACCACCATCACCGCTATTATAGCGAGGACGATAAGGACGGTCGCCGCCTTGATTATAACCGCCGGTACGAGGACGCGGAGTGTAAGAACGCTGTTCACCACCTTCACCGCTGTTAAAACGGGGACGCGGAGTATATGGACGCTGCTCACCACCTTCGCGATTATATCCTCCGGTGCGGGGACGCGGAGTATAAGGACGCTGCTCACCACCTTCGCGATTATAGTTTGTACGGGGACGGTATTGACGTTCACCACCTTCCTCACCATTATTGAAACGAGGGCGCGGAGTATATGGACGCTGCTCACCACCTTCACGATTATAATTTGTACGAGGACGGTATGAACGTTGTTCTCCTCCATCCTCACTGTTAGGATTAAAGCGGGGACGTTGCGGACGGTCACCATTATTATTATAGCGATTATAGGAAGGACGGTCACCGTTGTTATAAGAAGAACGGTAAGGACGGTCGCCACCTTCGCGATTATAGCTGTTCGTACGAGGACGGTAAGGACGCTGTTCGCCGTCGTTGTTGTATCTGTTGTAATTACTGTCTCTGTTATAAGACTTATAACCACCATCACGGCTTACATTCTGGTTTTCTTCGTTTGCAGCACCTTCTTGTCTGCTTTCATTTTCTGTACTCATGGTTTTCCTTTTGTTTATTAATTAATGTATAACGCCCTCTCGGGCTTTTTTGATTAAAATCCAACTAACTATTTTTTAAATACCTGTATAATTATGCGGTGTAATCACTCGCAGTTCCTTTTTAATATCTTCGCTTACATTTAGTGTTTCTATGAATTCTTTAATAGCCCCTTCTGTGATAGCTTGGTTTGTACGGGTCAAAGCTTTCAATGCCTCATACGGATGAGGATAGGCTTCGCGGCGCAAAATAGTCTGGATAGCTTCCGCCACCACACTCCAACAATTATCCAAGTCGGCATAGATTGCTTTCTCATTCAGCAACAGTTTACGCAGACCTTTCAACGAACTTTGGATAGCAATCACAATGTGACCGAAAGGTACACCGACGTTACGCAACACAGTAGAGTCTGTCAAGTCACGTTGCAAGCGGGAAACAGGCAACTTAGAAGAAAGATGCTCCAAAATAGCGTTTGCCATACCTAGATTACCTTCAGCATTTTCGAAGTCGATGGGGTTTACTTTGTGCGGCATAGCGCTGGAACCGACTTCGCCCGCTTTAATCTTCTGTTTGAAGTACTCCATAGAGATGTACTGCCAAAAGTCGCGGTTCATGTCAATCATAATGGTATTGATGCGCTTCATGGCATCAAAGATGGCTCCCAGATTATCATAATTAGAAATCTGAGTAGTATATTCCTCACGTTCCAACCCCAGCTTCTCTGCCACGAACTGATTTCCGAATGCTTTCCAGTCATATTCGGGATAAGCTACATGATGTGCATTGTAATTACCCGTCGCACCACCGAATTTAGCCGTGACAGGACAAGCTTTCAATACAGCCAGCTGACGATTCAGACGATAAACGAAAACCATGATTTCTTTACCCAGGCGAGTAGGAGAAGCAGGCTGCCCATGTGTTTTTGCCAACATAGGGATATTTGCCCATTCTTCAGCGTATGTAGTCAACTGAGCAATCAGCTCTTCAATTTGCGGATAGTACACTTGTTCCAATGCCTCCTTTATAGACAAAGGTACAGAAGTATTGTTTATGTCCTGTGATGTCAATCCGAAATGAATGAATTCCTTGTATTCCTCCATTCCGCCCAACTTATCGAATTCTTCTTTGATGAAATATTCTACAGCCTTTACATCGTGGTTTGTTACACTTTCTATCTCTTTAATACGCTGTGCATCAGCTTCTGAAAAATTCTTATAAATAGCGCGCAATGCATCAAAACGTGCATGATCAAAGCTTTTCAGCTGTGGCAACGGTAGTTCACACAGAGTGATAAAGTATTCAATTTCTACCTGCACACGGTACTTGATGAGTGCAAATTCAGAAAAATAAGAGGCCAAAGCTCCCGCTTTTCCTCTGTATCGACCGTCAATAGGTGATATTGCCGTGAGTAAATCGAGCTCCATATTATATTCTTTGATAATTATCAGACTGCAAAATTAATTCTTTTTCTTGAGTTTAACGGCCTGAAGATGCATAAAGTTTGCGAAAATGAAGATTTATTTCACAAATCCCTTTTTAGTCCATTTCAGACTGTTCCAACGCTGTACAAAGATAATACCACGAAGATTTTCATCCAGCACAAACGCACACCACATACCTACCAATCCCCATCCCCAATGAATGCCGAACAAGAAACCACAACCTACGGCAACACTCCACTGAACAACAAATCCTACATAAAACGGATAATTTACATCACCCGTTGCACGTAAAGCATTCGTCGCATAAATATTAATAGCCCGTCCCACTTCCAAAATCACATCAATAAACAGGATAATAGTACCCAGACGGATAATTTCCGGATTATCTGTCAACCAGCTAAACAAGGTATGCCCCATCAAAGCCCAGATACAGGATAAAACCAAAGAAACCAAAATAGAAATACGCATCACATATTTGCCTAACAGATAGGCTGCATGAATTTTCCTTTCACCTACCAGATGTCCGATACAGATGGCTCCACCTTGTGCCATGGCAATAGCAAACAAATAAACGAACATCACTATATTCACCACATAGGTACGGGTAGCCAGCGCTTCATTCCCCAACATATTAATAAAATAGGTCAATACTACCTGAGAGAAACTGTAGGACATATTTTCTCCGGCCGAGGGGACTCCGATTTTCAACAGGTTTTTCAGCTCGACAAACGGGAAGGGGCAAAAATAGGATAACGGAAATCTGGGAATATGCTTGCGGAAAAGAATTACAAAAAGTATCACCATAGATACCCCTCGGGCAAATGCTGTAGAGATAGCCGCACCTTCCACTCCCAAAGCCGGCATGCCGAACTTACCGAAAATCAGCGAATAGTTACCGATGATATTCAGAATATTCACAACTACCGTTACCATCATGGGATAAACCGCTTTGTTAGCACTACGCAAAGAGGCAGAAATAGTCAGAGATATGGCTTGAAAAAAAGCGAATGCCCCTACTATCTTCATGTAACTCACTCCATATTCCATCAGTTCGGGACGAAGTCCCATCATAGATAGCAGAGAAGTGGCTCCGTAATGCAGAATAGCACTGACAAACAGGCCGAACACCAAATTGAGTATCAATGATACTCCCACCACCTGCACCATATTCTTGTGCATTCTTGCTCCCAAATATTGCGAACAGAGTACGGAAGTTCCTATATTAATCACCTCGAATATCAGGAAAGCAAACATGATGAGCTGGTTGACCACCCCGACGGCAGCCACACTATTGTCTGAATACTGACTCAGCATCACGGTATCTACCGCGCCCAGCATCATAATCAGCAATGTTTCAATGAAAATAGGAACCGCCAGTCTGGCAAGGTTCTTTCGTACACTTCTCGGTTCTTGAATTACGTCCACTTGTTACCCTTGATTTTCGGGGTGCAAAGGTACAGACTTTTCACGATGTAACGGTTTGATTTATATCAAGAAATACGAACTTAAGATTTTTACAAGGAGATAAACAGGAATCTGATCTTTTCTTTTTATCTTTAGAACCGAATCTTAAATCAACATATTAACATGAAAAAAGGACTCCTCTTGTTATCTGCAATTCTTGCATTGGGCTCCCTGTCTTCATCCGCCCAAAGAAGAACGGCTACCATGACTGATGAAGAAATGTACCTTGATGCCATGCATCGTAACATCACTACCGAAAAGATTTTCGGTTATGTAAAGCAACTTTCAGACCCGGCCTTGGAGGGACGACTCGCAGGTTCGCCCGGAATGGCTAAAGCTGTAGATATCGTAAAAGGATATTTTAAAGAGTGGAAACTAATACCTCGTGGTGAGAATGGTTCCTACATACAGCTATTCCCCCACCCTTGTGTAGAGATACAACCGGGAAGCACTATGGATATCCTATTTCCTGTCACCCAAGACAAGAAAAAAACTGTATGGATCTCCAAGACATACCCTTGGGCAGATGGTTGGTTTGCCGGAGGAATGACCAGTAACGGAGAAGTGACAGCCGATGTGGTATATGCCGGATTTGGCGTTACAGCACCCGAATTAGGATATGATGATTACAAAGACATAGATGTAAAAGGCAAGATTGTGCTGGTAGAGGGAGAAACACCCAATATAAGCCGTAACCCCGATTCACTGGCCATGTGGTACAAACATACTTTGCACCAAACCAAGCTGAACAACGCTGCAGCCCATGGTGCGGCAGGCTTGTTATACAAATGGGTTCCCGGTCCGAATGCCCCCTATAATCCGGGATTTGTCTATTGTCATGTTACAGACACTGTGGTCAATGATATTTTCAGGGGAACAGGCAAGACCTATAAAGAAACCATCCGGCAGATTTATAAGACTCAGAAGCCTGCCTCTTTCCATACCGGAAAGAGAGCCCACATCAAAATGAATGCTACCTATAATCCCAATGCTACTGGAAAAAATATTTTGGGCATGATCAAAGGCAGTGATCCTATACTATGCAATGAATATGTAATCATTTCCGCCCATCTGGACCACTTAGGAATGATTCCTTTCCTAATTGAAGGAGCGAATGACAACAATTCTTCCTCCGCTGCCATGCTGGGAGTAGCCGAAGCACTGGCAAAATCAAAGATAAAACCGAAACGCAGCATCATCTTTATGAGTGTGGACGGCGAGGAGGCCGGACTCACCGGAAGTACCTACTACACCAACCATCCCCTTGTGCCCCAAAACAAAGTGGTAGCAATCCTGAATCTGGAACAAGTGGGTGTAGGTGAGATGCTAGGAGCGAATTATCACTATAAATACCCCGAACTGGCTGAGCTATCAGAGAAAGCCAATGATAGGTATGTACATCGACGTCTGTTCACTAGTGAGACTCATTTCCTGACCCGCCCTCGCACAGACGGTGCAGTCTTTATGAAAGCCGGCTATCCATGTATAGACTTATGGGCCTTGGGAGGCGGTTATTACCATCATCCCAAAGATAACACCCAATCTATCAATCCCGATATCCTCCGAGCTGCAACCGAATGGTTATACTGGACTACAATTTTTATAGCAGACAAGTAACCGGATATAAGAAATCCCGGCGAGTCATCGCTCTGCCGGGATTTCTTTATCTAACCGATGTTGTGTATGTGTTGTCGTAGATGTGCTTGGTGTTGTGTCATTGTTGAGTCAGATATTCCTTATACATTTTTTCTATCTCCTTCATGGGAATATCCAATGTCTTCACTTGTCTGAAAAACTCAGGCAGGTCTTCATGCAGGAATGTATTTTTCCGTAAAGCAATAATCCGGTCTTTAGCCCCTGCCGATACAAAATAACCAATGCCGCGTTTATTGTGAATGATCTCTTGTCCCTGAAGGTAATCATACGTGCGGACCACCGTATTTGCATTCACCTCCACTGTGGCGGCGTATTCTCTGACCGATGGAATACGCTCTTCTTCCGTATATTGTCCTTGCAGGATTTCATCACATATCCGGTCAGCTATCTGCAAGTAAATGGATTTACTTTCTTTAAATTTCATAGCAAACGGAATTTGGGTTTAATAACTTGTGAACGGGTAAAGAGCCGGTAACTCAGCCACCAGTTGAACATGGTGAATGCACTGAAGAACGCCACCCCTAAGGAAAGTAACTTGTTTAATGTCACCCACTGTAAATTAGCTTCCAGCCATTCGGCGAAACTACGCATACCGTCATTGCCTACCCATGATATGATATGTACTGACAAAACCGAACACAGAATAGAAATAAGCATCAATGTACCCAATGTCTTGAAAAAAGGTTTCTTGTACCAATAACTCCCCCTAGAATATAAAGTGAATGTGACCACACCAAGAAAGCCCATCCGCACAGCTCACCCAGCCAGTTCTGGTAGGACATATTCAAAGCGGATCCCGATCCCCTAAATACCTGTTCTCCATCTATAGCAGCCATAGAAAGAAGATGGTACAACACTGATTGATGGAATGCCTCGGGCAAATTAAACAAAGGAAGTACAAGATAACGCGTAATCTCTGCCAATGAAGCGGCAACTATAATGGCTGCGGCCATCCCTACCGTAACAATTAAAAATCGTGCTACAAATTTCTCTATCATAGTCGCCGGAAGCATCAGAAAAGCGATACGTTTTTCTTTTGTAATCATGTTTTCCATAATGTTGGCAGCATAAGCAATACTGGCAATACCAATGATAAAAACAAAGGTCCCCATTATATTAGAACAATAAGTAGTAAACGATATCTGAGAAGACCTACCAGAACTCATTGTCCACATATGAAGTATCATTACCAAGGCGAATGCAGCATAAATTCCTATCAAACGATAAAGATTCGTTTTCCAATTTTCCATAATCTCGCGTTTCATTACCATTGCAATACGCGAAAAGCTAAAGAAGTTATTCGTATCCATAGTGTTTGTGTGTGTTACTTGTTAAACATGGTTTGCATTTTTTCTCTCTCTGCCAGCATAGCGTTGAATAATACTTCCAGATTCAAATTCGTTTCCTCATTCTCAGTGTTCGGGAAGATGACACTGTTTCCCTGGACGGACGGCTGGACATAGAGTGCTGTGTCCGTCGGTTCATTCATGCCTTGCTCTGCAAAATAGACTTTGTCACAGATGGTCTTTACCGATGCATTCAACAATACGCGGGTACCGTCAATAATAACCACATGATCCAGCAGGCTGTCAATATCTCTCACCTGGTGCGTAGAGATGATGACTGATTTTTCATCGGTCATGCCCGAAGCGATTACTTTACGAAACTGACTTTTAGAAGGAATATCCAATCCGTTGCTGGGCTCGTCCATTACCAACAAAGAGGTATTGGTAGCTAATGCAAAGCACATAAATGCTTTCTTCTTCTGTCCCATCGAAAGTTCGCCCAAATGAATATCTTCATTCATATCAAAATCACGAAGGCAAGTGCTCAAGAGTTCATTGCTGAAATTCGGATAAAACGGAGTATTCAGCTTCAAGTATTGTTTCAAACTGACTGATGGCAAAGCAAATTCTTCAGGCACTAGAAACATGTCCTGCAAAGTCAGGGGATAGCGCATGGAAACATCCACCCCTTTGTAAAGCACCCGTCCGGCCTGAGGACGAAGCAAACCTGTCATTAAATAAAGCAAAGTAGATTTACCTGTACCGTTCTTCCCTAAAAGGCCGTAAACTGAACCTTTGTCCAATGCTAGCGAGAAGTCATCAAAGACTTTCTGTTTTCTCTTTCCATAACTGAAAAACAAGTTCT
>OKTR01000635.1_pt1 | contig 11223 bp, 15 predicted proteins | sample 1606431 | NCBI WGS metagenome assembly OKTR01 (sample SAMEA3879591, study PRJEB24766) | human gut metagenome | biome: human-associated habitat; feature: feces | place: USA | collected 1985/1987
TGGTATTATATTTAATTTGATATATTTATTCATTATTTTGCTCTCCAATCTTTTCAACAAGTTCAGTAAAATATTTATTATCTTTTATTTCTAATTTTTTTCTTTCTCTTTCAAGTTCTTTTAAACTCTTTTTAGGTGTTGGCATTTCTTCTGGCATCGTTCCACCAATATCTGCAATTGCCTTTCTAACTTTTTTTCCTACCTCGTAATGTACATCTTTTGCTTCTTCCTCACCTTGTACATTATCTTTTAAAAGTTTTTGCTTCGTTTAATTTATTCTAAATAAATTAGCAACTAATTCATCTTCATTCATATTATCTAAAATATCTTCTCTATATCGTAATTTTTTTCTTTTAAATATATCATCAGCTGTTTCACCATTATATAATCCTTTATATCCTGCATTATGAAATTCAGCCATATTTTTAACATCAACAGAAGACGCAACTTTTTGCAACGTATAATTACCTTGTCTTGTTAACTTTCTTTGATAAAATCTCTTTTCATCATCTGATAATGAATCATATTCTTGCTCTGCTATTTCTTGTTTTCTTGTTTGAATAGCAAAATAGGTTTGTCCTAAGGCAACAACTTCTTTACTTGGATCAGCATTTTGAACTATCAAATAACATATATATCTTGAAAGTTTATAATCTTGTATATTAGCAATGGCATTATTATTTCTTTTTGACAACCTGTTGACCTCAACAAGTTGTTCGTCTACATTAAATCCGGAATTATTACAAGCTTCTTTTGCTTTGTTTAAAACCTTTAAGAAGTTTCTCCAGTCTTTATACTCTAAAACTTTTGAAAGTTCTCTAGCATACCAATATTCATTTTCATATTCATCCATATGTTTAATATTTTCAAAAATATTATTAGTATATCTATCTACAATTTTCTTCATTACTACCTCCTTATTTATTGCTTCATATAAAAGTTTTCCATAAGTCGGTTTATACCAGTTAAAAGAGGCTTTATTCTCCTCCATTACTATCACTTCCATTCTTTTCTGTTTTATATTTTATCTTTCCGAAATCTGATGCGGGCTTTATCCGTAACCACGGTTTGCCGATAATCATATCTCTTTTTACCGTTCCGATATTGGAATATCTGCTGTCGTCACTGTTGTTTCTGTTGTCTCCAAGTACAAAAAACTCATCATAGCCTAATTTTACAGGCTCTGCCGCAAATCCTGCATTATATATCTCTTCATTGCAGATATCTTCTGTGAGTTCTTTACCATCTATATATATTCTGCCATCCTGTATCTGCACTGTTTCACCGGGAAGTCCTATAACACGCCTTACATATATTGAGGTATTATCTTTTTTGCCTGTTTTAAATGCAATAAGGTCATACCTTTCCGGTGCTTTAAGAGAATATGCAATCGTATTAAGAATCACCGTCTGGTTATTCTGTAATGTATTGTTCATCGAATGTCCTGTAATCGTTATCTTATCAAAAAAAGCAATTACAATAAGGTATGTGAAACATATAATCATTACTATATCTGTTATAATTTTAAATACAATCTCAAAAGGTCTGTATACAATTTCTCTTTTCTTAAATCCTACCATGTTTTCTCCTCAAAACATTATGAAAAAAAACGCGATAGATAAAGCTTCCATCTATCGCGCTCATTTTCTGATTCAAAGCAAAAAATTATTTAACAATTTCTTTAACCTTAGCTGCTTTACCAATTCTGCCTCTTAAGTAGAATAATTTAGCTCTTCTAGCCTTACCACGTCTTACAACTGTAATGTCTTCAACGAATGGTGAGTGTAATGGCCATGTCTTCTCTACTCCGACACCATTAGAAAGCTTTCTTACTGTGAATGTCTCACGATTGCTTCCGCCCTGTCTCTTAATAACAGTTCCTTCAAAAACCTGGATTCTCTCACGGTTTCCTTCTTTAATCTTAGCAGATACCTTAACTGTATCTCCTACTCTGAATTCAGGTACGCTCTGCTTCATCTGAGCAGCTTCGATATTCTTGATGATATCGTTCATTGTAAAATCCTCCTAAAATATGACGTTCTTAAATACTACCACGGTAACAGCGGACCGCCACTTAATATAACTATTATAAATTATCATATTAATATATAAATTGCAAGTCTTTTTTTCAGTGCTTCATTCTCCAGTCGATACATCTTTGGAGATACTCCACATATTCCGGATTCTTGCACATTCCCTTACCCGGTGTATCAGATATTTTTGCAACATCCATTCCATTACATTCCGTTGTTTTCATAACGATGTTAAGAGCCGGAACATCCGTATCATTTGATAAGTATGTTCCTATTCCAAAAGCTACTTTTGCTCTGCCGCTGAAATACTCATTAAGTTTCGTTGCTCTTTCAAAATCAAGACTGTCGCTGAAAAGAAGGGTTTTGGATTTTGCATCTATACCAAGGGTTTCGTAGTGTTTTATCATCTTGTCTCCCCAGACAAATGGGTCACCGCTGTCATGGCGTACTCCGCTGAAAAGTGTTGCATATGTAAGTCTGAAGTCTCTTAAAAAGCAATCCGTTGTTATTGCATCCGTAAGAGCCGTTCCGTTTAAAATACCGTATTCTTTTACCCATGCATCAAGGGCATACCAGTTGGAATATGCGGGATTGTGCTTATGATTACCCTGTCCTACACACATTATCCATTCATGTGCCATTGTTCCTACAGGTGCAAGATTATATTTTTTTGCAAGATATACATTGGAAGTTCCTACATATCTGGTGTTCTGTGGAAATTCCTTGCTTCTGTCAGCAAGTGTTTTTACCGCTAAATCCTGAGCTTTTGCGGATAATCTTCTTCTCAGCCCGAACTCGCTGAATACACCTATGTTATATTCACCGCTTACTATTTTATTAACTTTTTCATTAAGTCTTCTTCTGAAGCTTTCCATTAAATCATCATAGTTATATGCACTTCTGAAATATACTTCGTTTACGATTGCAAGGATAGGAATTTCATACATTGATGTGTTTAACCATGTTCCGCCTGCTTCTATTGACAAACCACATTCAGCGTCATCAGTTATAACAAATTCTTCATAACGAGGCTGCCATAATCTTAAAAAATCGATATATGATTTTTTAAACCATGTAATTCCTCCAAGATATGTAAGTTCATCCTCCGTAAACCTCAAATTGCAGTAGTGCTTTATCTGCTCTCTTATTTCTTCCACCATTTCGGAAGTGAAGTGAACATCCTTATTACGGCACTTAAATGTCCATGTTGTTTTATAGTCGCTAAACTGATGAAAAATTGCCTGACCCATTGAAAATTTATAAAGGTCTGTTTCCAAAAGACTTGTGACTGCCGGTTCAAATCTCATAATATTTTCTCCTTATATTTCAGATTATGTCTATCTGACATAATTTCATTGCTTCAATTGCATTTTTATGTGAATCAGGTGTTACGCAGGCACAGGCACTTTCTATAACGCGAATATCAGCTCCGGGTGCAAAAGCTTTACTTATTATTGCATTGCTGATAATACATATTCCGGTACATACCCCAACAAAATCTACTGTAAGTTCTTCGTTTTCAGTTCCAAGTTCTTTAATTATTTCTGATAATTCTGTACTGCCAAAGGTTATTTTATTAATATAGGTTACCTTATCTTTATTTGCTTCAAGAGCTGCTTCCACATCTTTTTGTATCTCCCATCCCTCTGTATTGATTATACAGTGTTCCACAGGAAGTTTTTTCCCTTCCTGAGTATTAAGATATCCTTCAAAGTGTGTATCTCTTGTTGCTATTATTTTGTCATAATTACCTGTATTTATAACATTAACCACATTACCGACAACTGCCTGACACTCTTTATTGCCAAGTGTGCCTGCGATAAAGTCATTCTGCATATCCACCACTGTCAAAACTCTCATAAACTCTGTTCCTTTCATATTTCATGCGGCTCGTATCTGTACAACTCGGATGGTGTCGTTCCGTTGGTAGACTTCGAATAACCTGTATTTCCTGTAGCCACAGTCTTTAATTTCATCTTATCCCTGAAATTCTTTCTGTACATTTCCTTATCAAGTATAACTTCATATACCTTCATAAGATCCGTCATTGTAAATTCTTCTGACATAAGGTTAAAAGCAATATCTGTGTATTGTACTTTATTACGGAGTCTCATTATGCTTTCCACAAGTATCTGTGCATGGTCAAATGCCAGTTGTTCCTCTGTCTTTGGTACCGGTCTGTCATAATTTACAATGTCAATCACTCCGTTTTTAAAGGATTTCTTGAAAAGAGAATATTTTATATATACATTTTTTTCTGCATTTTCAAGAACAAGCTCATTATTCTTAAGTGATACATTAAACCACGCCGCATCTTTTGCATCATCACCTGATGTTACCGGGCAGGTCTGTAAAAGCGTAAGATATGCAATATCAATTACTCTCATTCTTGGGTCCCTGTCCGGTGTCGTAAATGTATATAACTGTTCCATATATACATCCTTAAGACCTGTTTCTTCTTCTAGCTCCCGGCAGGCTGCATGATATGCTGATTCATCTATATTAACGAATCCACCCGGAAAAGCCCATTTATTGATAAACGGATGATTTTTTCTTCTGATAAGCAGAAGCTTAAGTGAATCATAATGCTCATCCATTCCGAATAACAGCATATCAACCGTTACTGACGGTCTTTCATATTTACCCGGCTTATATTTCTTCAGGTATTCTTCCTCCGTCAGTCCGTTTTCATCCCTGACATTCGTACACGCCATGATATCCCTCCTTAATTATGTTGTAGTATTTTGCTACAACTTGTTTTTAATAAGATACCACCTATCAAAAAACTTGTCAACTATAATCTATATTAATTTTTTCTGCTTTTATATTCCGCCAGATAATTTTTATCCTTATCGCTAAGGTTTGCCTTGGCAAGTAAATCCGGTCTGAAGTCGCAGGTTCTTTCGATAGATTTCTGTCTGCGCCATTCTTCTATTTTGCCGTGGTTTCCGGAAAGAAGAACCTCAGGAACTCTTTCGCCCTCCCACACCTCCGGTCTTGTATATTGAGGATATTCCAGAAGATTGTCATAAAAAGTTTCTATCTCAGAAGATTCGCTGTTATTTAGAACACCGTCAACTTTTCTTGAAATGGCATCTATCATAACCATTGCTGCAAGTTCTCCTCCTGTAAGCACATAGTCGCCTATAGAGACATCGTCAGTAACAATCTTATCAAGAACGCGCTCATCTATTCCCTCGTAATGTCCGCATAAGAAGATAAGATTTTCTTCTTTTGCGAACTCTTCTGCCATTCTCTGGTTAAAAACTTTTCCCTGTGGAGTCAGATATATTACTCTTTTTGTTCCGTTCATATTCTTAACGGCATCAATATATGCATCATATACGGGCATAGGCTGCATTACCATACCGGCTCCTCCGCCGTAAGGATAATCATCCACATGATTATGTTTATCCTTGGAATAATTCCTTATATCCGTTGCTTCAATATTTATAAGACCGTTTTTTACAGCTTTGCCGGTTATGCTTGTATTAAGTCCATTTAAAACCATTTCCGGAAATAAAGTCAGCACATGAAAATTCATCATAAATCAAGAAGTCCTTTCATAATATGAACGGTTACAATACCTTCGTCAAGATCAACATTAAGTATACATTCTTTTATTACAGGAAAAAGATATTTTTTTCTTTCCGGAGTTGTTACTTCGTATACATCATTGGCTCCGGTCTGTATTACATCTGTTAATTCACCGATTGTTTTGCCAAATTCATCTATTACCTTTAATCCGATTAAGTCACATATAAAATATTCGCCTTCCTCAAGCTTAATGGCATTTTCCCTTGTCACATATAGTTCTGCCTGACGATATTTTTCAACCTCATTAATGTTATTAAATTCTTTGAATTTCAATATAACAAGATTCTTTTGGAATTTAACTCCGGCAACATGAAGGTTAAGCATTTCCCTGTTGCTTTTTAAAATACATTCTTTCAGATTTTTAAATCTCATCGGATCATCCGTGGTGGGATATACTTTAACTTCCCCTGCAATTCCATGGGGCGATGTAATGACACCTACTCTTAATAAATCTTCCATTAATCCTCCGTGTTTATAACAAAAAGCTGCCCTTTGCGGACAGCTTAATATTTTACATTATATCAACGATAACTTTCTTATCTTCTTTTGTTGCAGCCGCCTTAACAACTGAACGTATCGACTTAGCAATTCTACCCTGTCTTCCGATTACTTTACCGATATCGGACTTTGCAACTTTTAGTTCAATAATAGTTGCTTTGTCTTTAACAGTTTCAGTAACTACTACTTCATCAGGATTGTCTACAAGCGCTTTTGCAATTACTTCAACTAATTCCTTCATCTGAAATACCTCCTTACACATAAAGAGTGTCTATTTATTTTTCGATTCCGGCAAGTTTGAAGATTTTGCCTACAACTTCAGTTGGCTGTGCACCATTTGCGAGCCATTTCTTTGCAAGTTCTTCATCTACATTGAATGTACTTGGATCTGTATTAGGATCATATGTTCCGATTTCTTCGATAAATCTTCCGTTTCTTGGTGATCTTGAATCAGCAACGATAATTCTATAAAAAGGATTCTTCTTCTGACCCATTCTTCTTAATCTGATTTTAACTGCCATTGTTATTAGCCTCCTAAAATAAATAAAATAATTAGTTTATATTAAAAAGGTAAGTTAAACCTGCCCTTTTTACCAAATTTGCCACCCATCATTCCAGGAAGCTGCTTCATCATCTTCTTCATCTGCTCCTGTTGTTTTACAAGTCGGTTGACTTCGGCTATATCAACGCCTGCACCTCTTGCAATTCTATTTTTTCGTGATGGATTTAAAAGCTTGGGATTAGCTCTTTCTGCGGGAGTCATTGAATAAATAATCGCTTCAACTCTCGCAATCTGCTTCTCATCTACGTTGTCCGCCGCATTCTTCATCTGGGAATTCATACCGGGCATCATATTAAGCATCTTTCCGATTCCGCCAAGTTTCTTGACCTGCTTAAAAGATTCAAGATAATCATTAAAATCGAACTCCGATTTCTTTAATTTTCTTTCCATCTCTTTAGCTTTTTCTTCGTCAAAATCCGCCTGTACTTTCTCAATAAGAGTAAGCACATCACCCATACCGAGTATTCTTGACGCCATTCTGTCGGGATAAAACTGTTCAAGATCCGAAAGTTTCTCTCCCATACCAATATATAAAATAGGCTTTCCGGTAACTGCCTTAATTGATAAAGCAGCACCGCCTCTGGTATCACCATCTAACTTAGTTAAAACAACACCATCAATGCCAATCTGTTCATTAAAAGTAGATGCTACATTAACCGCATCCTGACCTGTCATGGCATCAACCACGAGTATGGTCTGGAAAACATCAGTAGCTTCTTTTATCTCAATAAGCTCTGCCATCATATCCTCATCAATATGAAGACGTCCGGCAGTATCGATGATAACAACATTGAAATCGTTTTTCTTAGCGTGCTCCACAGCAGCCTTTGCGATGTCGGCAGGCTTGTTTTTGTCACCCATTGAGAAAACCTCAACGCCCTGCTTCTGCCCATTTATCTTTAACTGCTCAATCGCAGCCGGACGATACACATCACAGGCTACAAGCAGTGATTTCTTGCCCTTGCTCTTAAGCTTTCCGGCAATTTTTGCTGTGGTGGTTGTCTTACCGGCTCCCTGAAGACCTACCATCATGATAACGGTAAGCTCCTTGCCCGGCCTGAAAGCAATCTCTGTTGTCTCAGAGCCCATAAGCTTAATCATCTCTTCATTTACGATTTTGATGACCATCTGTCCGGGATTGAGACCATTCATGACATCCTGTCCGATTGCTCTCTCCTGAACACTCTTTGTGAACTGCTTAACAACCTTGAAGTTAACATCGGCCTCAAGGAGTGCCATCTTAACCTCTTTAAGAGCAGCCTTTACATCATCCTCAGTAAGCTTTCCCTTGCTGCGGAGATTTTTGAAAACGTTCTGCAGTTTTTCTGATAAACTGTCAAATGCCATATTACAGCTCCTCTAGTATCTGATTCGAAATAGCTTCGATTTCATTCATTAATAGCTCATTATGTGATTTCTTAAAATCATTTGTCAGCTCATGAATCCTTCGTATGTCACTCTTTATGGACATGAACTTTTCAACAAGATGAAGCTTTGCCTCATAGTCAAGCAGCTTCTTATTGCATCTCTTAATCAGATCTGCAACACCCTGACGGGAAATCCCCTCCTCGGATGCTATCTCACCGAGAGACAAATCATTGAAGACAAAATCCTCATATACCTGACGCTGATGCTCATTCAAAAGCTCACCATAGAAATCATATAAATATGCCTGTTCAAGTTTTTCTTCCATATCAAGTATCCTCTTTTTCCCTCGAACCTATGGTAGAATAACACATAGTTTGCCCGGTGTCAAGTAAAAATACTTGATACTTTTATTTTTATATCATAGTGCGTACAATTCTCGGCTTATAGCCCTTCTTCTCGAGCGCCGCTATAATCTGCTCCTTGTGCTCTGTACCAAAACACTCAAGCGTGATGCGAAGCTCGACAGCCGCACTTCTGTTTGTAGTGACAAACTGGTTATGCTCCAGCTTGATTACATTGCCCTGTACATCGGCAAGAGTCTGTGAAACCTTTGCAAGCTCGCCCGGCTTATCCGGCAGAAGCACTGAAACAGTAAAGATTCTGTCTCTGAAAATAAGACCCTGCTGTACAACTGATGACATGGTAATAACATCCATGTTGCCGCCGCTTAGGATAGAAACCACTCTCTTGTCCTTTACCCCAAGATGCTTAAGCGCAGCTACAGTCAGAAGACCTGAGTTTTCGACTATCATCTTGTGATTCTCAACCATGTCAAGGAAGGCCACGATAAGCTCGTCATCCTCCACTGTGATAATATCATCAAGATTTTTCTTTATGTATGGGAAAATATTTGAGCCCGGTGTCTTTACCGCTGTTCCGTCTGCAATAGTATTTACACTTGGTAAAGTGGTCACTTTTCCATTCTTAAATGACTCCTGCATACAATTAGCGCCGGCCGGCTCCACTCCGATAACCTTAATCTTTGGGTTTAACAGCTTTGCAAGTGTGGATACACCTGTTGCCAGTCCGCCACCTCCGATTGGAACGAGGATGTATTCAACAAGAGGAAGCTCCTTGAATATCTCCATAGCAATAGTTCCCTGTCCTGTTGCGACAGCTAAATCATCAAACGGATGGATAAATGTGTAGCCCTCTTTCTCTGCAAGCTCATATGCCTTAGCACATGCCTCATCATACACATCTCCGTAAAGCACTACCTCAGCGCCGTAACTCTTTGTACGGTTTACCTTGATAAGAGGTGTGGTGGTAGGCATCACGATGACAGCCTTGCAGCCATAGCACTTTGCAGCATACGCAACACCCTGCGCATGATTTCCTGCGGATGCTGTAATGAGTCCCTTTGCCCTCTCCTCATCTGTGAGTGTGCTTATCTTGTAGTACGCACCTCTGACCTTGTAAGCTCCGGTAAACTGCATATTTTCAGGCTTCAGATATACCTTATTGCCTGTCTGGTCACTTAAAAAGTCACTGTAAATGAGCTTTGTCTCAAGGGTGACCTCCTTGACCTTCTCACTTGCTTCTTCAAATTTATCTAATGTCAGCATATTTGTTTTTCCTTTCATTTCTTCGGTATAACTATTCATAACCACCCACACATTATTCGCAAAAAAGCATTGTTCTCAGTGGTTCTGAAAGTTATTTTTCATTATATTATACCAAAAATTCCGTACATATATATATAAACTGATATATCAGATTATTATAAACAATATAACTTATACGCTCAAAAATATTTTCAAATTATTCCGTTTTGGTGTCAAACAATGCATTCACGAACTCGTCCGAATCAAATTTCTGCAAATCATCGATGGTCTCACCGACTCCGATATACTTGACCGGCACTGAAAGCTCCGACTGTATCGCTACAGCGATACCGCCCTTTGCCGTACCATCCATCTTAGTAAGCACGATGCCCGAAATCTTTGCCACATCAGAAAACTCTCTCGCCTGAACCAGTGCATTCTGGCCTGTAGTCGCATCAAGCACGACGAGTGTCTCTCTGTACGCATCCGGATACTCACTCTCCAGGATTTTATTAATCTTTCCGAGCTCATTCATCAGATTCTTTTTGTTGTGGAGTCTTCCGGCTGTATCCACAAGAAGCACATCTGCGTTTCTGGCCTTTGAAGCTGCAACTGCATCATATACAACAGCTCCCGGGTCGGCACCCTCGGCACCGCCAATCATATCAACTCCGGCGCGGTTTGCCCATTCCTTTAGCTGGTCGCCTGCTGCCGCCCTGAAAGTATCAGCACCTGCAATAACAACCTTCTTGCCCTGTTCCTTAAGCTTTCCTGCAAGCTTTCCGACAGTGGTAGTCTTTCCTACTCCGTTGACACCGATTACAAGCACAACAGATTTTTCATTTTCAAATCTGTAGGCGGTCTCCTCCACCTTCATCTGCTCCTTGATGCTCTCAATCAGAAGCTCCTTGCACTCTGCCGGCTCCTTGATGTGCTGTTCCTTCACCTTCCTCTGCAGATCCTCGATGATACTCTCTGTAGCTCTCACTCCGAGATCTCCCATGATGAGAATTTCCTCAAGCTCCTCATAAAAATCATCATCTATATGCGAAAATCCACTGAAAAGTGAATCTATGCCTGAAACGATATTGTCTCTGGTCTTTGTCAGTCCTGAAACGAGCCTCTTAAAAAAGCCCGGCTTTTTTTCTTTTTCTTCCATTTCAACTCTCCATAAATAAAATTCTACTGCGTCAGATCATTCTCTATAAGATTTACTGAAACGAGTGTGGAAACACCCTTTTCCTGCATCGTGATACCATATAGCCTGTCCGCAGCCGCCATCGTACCACGTCTGTGTGTGATAACAATAAACTGTGTGTTCTTTGTAAGCTTGTTCAGATAATTTGCATAACGCGAAACGTTCGAGTCATCAAGCGCCGCCTCAATCTCATCAAGCAGACAAAACGGTGATGGCTTAAGTGCCTGAATGGCAAACAATAGCGCAATAGCGGTGAGCGCCTTTTCTCCACCGGACATCTGCATCATATTCTGAAGCTTCTTTCCGGGCGGCTGTGCGACGATTCTTATGCCGCACTCCAATATATCCTCATCCTCCACAAGC
>OKTR01000645.1_pt1 | contig 11093 bp, 10 predicted proteins | sample 1606431 | NCBI WGS metagenome assembly OKTR01 (sample SAMEA3879591, study PRJEB24766) | human gut metagenome | biome: human-associated habitat; feature: feces | place: USA | collected 1985/1987
CGGATTGCAGAAAGTTGTGAACCGGGAAGCGAAGAATTCAACCATTCTTTCCAAGTAGCCGCTACAATGTTTCCGGATGATCCAATCGCCAACCTCAATGCCGGAGCAATGGAAATACAAAAAGGTGGTGATATGACAACCGCTAAGAGATATCTGGCTAAAGCTAATCCAAAAGCCGCAGAGACACAGAACAATCTAGGAATTATCGCTATGATAGAAGGAGACTTAGACACAGCCGAAAAATATTTCAATGCAGCTAAAGCTGCCGGTCTCATAAAGCAAGCAGACGCCAACTTGAAAGAATTAAAGAAGAAACAAAATTACCCCTTAGAATAAACAAGAACAATAACACAAACAGTATTTGTTCCCCCTATGATTTATAATTAAAATTTTAACCCCAAATCAAGAAACGCACCACCTGAGAAGGCAGTGCGTTTTTTCTTATCTATCAAGTAACGCTCACATTATTTTCCTGGGGATTTAATATATTATTTCAGTTTGCCAATTTGAGGGATTTATTTCAAAGTAGCCTTATCCGAAATATTAGTCTCCGCTACTACAGATTCGAACTTATCCAGCACGGTTACAAACTCGCTATTTAATTAATACATAGCAAAATACGCTTCATTAAATTCTCAAACAATTCTCACCGTTGTGAGAAAAAATACTCATCACTATGAGAAAATATTCTCACCTCGATAAGAATTAATTCTCACTAAGGTGAGAAAGTATTCTTGTAACGATGAGATCATCCACCTGTTCCACGTAACGCAGTCTACTATGAACACGACAACAGCAGCAATAAATCATTCAAAACAGAATGAAAAAGACACAAATCATTCCATCCCGCCTAAATAGTTGCAAAATTTATTCTATTGCGCAGAATAAGTTGAAGAAAATATATAATACAAACAGTGGAAAAAGAAAAGGAAAGGCGGTATAATATTCATCTCCTCAACAAATCATTCACAAAATGACTAATTCACCCACCCTAAAAGTAACATTTGAAAGATTGAAAAATTCACCTTGAAAATTGAAAAAAACACCAATCAATAGTTTTACATTTCTCCCATAACTTTGCAATGTCGATAAGGAACAAAAAGATTCCTTAAAACAAACAAGACAAAAAATTTAGTAATAAACAAATAAAAGAAACATTGCCTATAAGAAACAAACAAAATCCCTCCAACTGGAAGTTAGTTATTTCACCTTATAATATATAAGGGCTTCCGATCAGAAAAAGAAATGATGTTTTTTATAAAACAATCGGTCCCCCATCCTTTAGATGACTCTTTTCCACTCTAAAATCAACATAACTACATATAAATGTAGTATGTACAAAAAAACAATCATAACATCACGCATTAAACTCAAAACAAAAATGAAAGTTAGAAACTTATTATTAGCAGGTTTGGCAGTAGCAGCCATGACAGCTTGTAGCAATGACGAAATCATTGACAATGATGGAATCCAAACAAATGGTGAAAATGCAGCACGCTTTAATACAATTAGGCATTTCTTATCCAGTAACAACTCGCGCAACAGAAGAAGAGGGGCTGACTTCTGAGCAAACTTTTAAAACAGCTAAAGTAATTGTCAATGGAGATATACATACTTATGAATATGAAGATTTCAGAATTGACGAAAATGATAATACATTATATTTGAAAGATGGTATTCCTGTTTCTGCCGGAGAAGCTAGCATTTACGTTATTTTAAACCTACAAGGAGAACCTACGACACCCTATGCAAGTATGACAGCAAGCGCTAATTACGTTAGCACTTTAGACGGACTTACAGGTTATGTTGCTAAACCCGGTGAATTCTTAATGAGTAATGAAAATGGCGCAGTAAAAACAGTAACTGTTGAAGCAGGAAAAGTGGCAACTGCCAGAATTAATGTTGAACGTGCAGCCGCCAAACTGGTAGAACAGTCAAAAACTACTGCATTTGAAAACATTACTCCGGGAATATATGCTGAAGCACTGAATATTACATTAAAGCAATACTCATTCGTTAATTTGCAGCAAGATACTTATGTACTGGCAAATACGACTCCAATCGAATCAAACTTCTTCCAAGCATATGACGCAGCCAAAACTACTTGGGACTACGTATCCAAAGATATTGTTGGTAATGTGCAAGAGTCAACCCCCAATGAAACTAGTAACATCACATACTGTTTGGAAAACAAAGATGCAAACAACACACGTGTTGTATACGAAGCTGTTGCAACATGGGATAAGGAAACAGAACCTGCTACTTTCTATGTAACTTCAGAAAATGAAGTATATGCAAGTTTTACATCATTAGCCGAGAAATTCGGAAATATGCTTACTGCAAACGGCTTAACAGCTGAAAGCAAAGCTGCTGATTTCAGAGCAGCAGGAGTTCCTATCAAGATGTACGAAGATGGTAAATGCTACTACACTGCAGATATTTACACAAATACTGCAAGCAATAAAACAATCGTTAGAAACAACGTATATAAGCTGAATGTATCAAGCATTACAAAATTAGGCGAACCGACTCCGACTCCCACTCCGGACCCAGCAAGTCTGAATATAGAAGTCAAGGTTCTTCCTTGGACAATAAACTTGATAGACATCATTTTATAATTGCATCACACAACAATAAACTGGTTTGGGAAGGGGTAACTTCCCTTTCCAAACCAGTTCTCTTTATTGATATAATAAGGTAAACAAAACAGACTCCCCCAAAAGCATAAAACAAAGAAAATGAAACGAATACTGACCACCATACAAAAAAGAGTAAACAAGATACTGTTACTTGCAGTATTGGCTGGTGCAATGGCATCCTGCGACTCTGTCCTGGATTACAATGAAGGCGATTGCAGCATCAAATATTTGGTAAAGTTCAAGTATGACTATAATATGGAGAAAGTAGACGCTTTCGCTCAAGAAGTAAGAACCGTCACACTTTATGCTTTTGACGACAATGGAAATATGGTATATTACAAAACAGACCAAGGAGAAATGCTGGCAGATGGTAATTATTCCATGAGCCTGGATTTTGATCCGGGAGAATACCATTTAATTGCATGGGCAGGATTAGACGACCAGTCGTTCGCAGTGCCTGTGTTATATCCACAAACATCTCAAATCACAGAATTAAAGGTAAAAACTCTGCGAGAAGAAGCCGTTCCTACACGTTCGGAAGATGAAAAAGACAAATATATTGTTGAAAAGGAACTTTCTTCACTGTGGCACGGAGAAGTTAAAAAAGGTGCTTTCACCCGAAACAGCAGAGAACGTATTACTGAAGTTTCTTTAGTGAAGAACACAAACAATATCCGCATTGTTGTAGCACAGGTAAATCAACACCCTGACCAGCCTGTCACCAGAGCATTAAAAAAAGAAAATCTTAAGTATACAATATATGATGAAAACGGATACATGAACTATGACAACTCTTTGTTGCCGGACAACATGTTGACGTATAAACCATTTGCCACTGAACAAGAGTACATAACATCACGCGCTTTCACACAAGATACAGACAACGAATATCCGGCAGCTATTGCAGAACTGAGTGTAGGACGACTCATGAAAGATAAAAAACCGGAGCTGAATATCACCAATACAGAAACGGGAGAACAACTTATTAAAAATCTGGATATGATTAAATATCTGAATATGCTAAAACAAGAGCATTATAAAGATATGGAATTACAGGAATATCTGGATCGCGAAGACCGTTACAGTATGATATTCTTCGTTGACGAGAATATGGCGCTAATCAAATCCGTCATACAAATAAACGGTTGGGTCATTCAGCTTAACGATTTCGAACTCTAAATAAACGAGATAATGAGACACCTCAAATTAACATATAATCTTCTAGTTGCTCTGATAGCTATTGCCGGTTTTTCAGGATGCTCACAAGATGAGTTCGTTGAAAGACAGGAGATGCAACCGCAAATTGAAGCTCAATTAATGCTATCTATCAGCATGCCACAAATAGGCACACGGGCAGTTGACGGAGAAAAAACATTATCCGGTACGACAGAAGAAAGCAAGTGCCGTAAGCTCACATTGTTTATTATGGATACGAATGGTACCAACATTCAAGATAAAACAATCACCGGAGAAGATTTGGAAAATGAATTCCTATACTTTGTCGTAAATACATCTATTGGCAACAAAAAAATATTCGTTGCAGCCAATATGACAGATACACAAATAGAATCGATCAAGGCAGCTCCTGATCATAATCCGGAACAACTGATAAACAATATAGGAGACATCACTGAAGATAACAGTTTTTTAATGACCGGTCAGGCTGTTACAGTGAAATCATTAATATTGAAGAGCATAAAATGACACGAATCAAAGCAACTTTGACTCGTGTCATGTCCAAAGTATTGTTGACTTGCACTACAAAAAGCGATACAGAATATGTAAACTTGACCAAAGATAACGGTTATATCAGATTGAGTGACGTACATTATATTTTAGAAACAACCAATAAGAAGTTTTTCCCGTTCAAAAAAGCGAACAATGAAGACCCGAACTTCCCGATGAGTACGACACTGGCAGCAAATTATGACGCTAACTTTTTTACAGCCACCAACGTGACTGCTGGAGAAAATGCTGTAAAATATGATATTCAGCGAATAGAAGAAGATGACAAGCGATATACAGAAGGGATTTATTGTCTGGAAAATACAATAAACATAGATACTGAGAGTTCAAATGATTTCAGCGATGCTCAAAAAGTGGCAACCTACTTGAAAGTCGCCGCCAAGTTTACCCCCAAAAACATAGACGGAGAGACCAACTTGACCGAACAGGAAGCCAAAAACAGATTATCCGGTAACGGCACTTTCTATACCTGCAAAAAGGTCCCGACAAGTATGAAAGATATGTGTTACAGCAATATAAGTACCGGAATTGATTACTTGAGAGAGTCTGGGCTGACTGTTACCGTCAATGACTTTATCACTTACGAAGGTGGTTGGCAGTACTATGAAACATTTGTGAACTCACCGACAGATTTTAGCGTAGCGTCCGGAATTATACGTAACAATTATTACATAATCAATGTTACTGCATTCAATACTCTGCAATCTGATAAAACAATCGAAGTAAATACAACCATGATACCATGGGTTCTTAAAGGACGGACTACAATTGATGTTGAAACCGGAAATAATTAATAAAAGGAGTATAACTATGAGACTAATAAGACAACATAACATTATCAATGGATTGCTCCTGATAGCAGCAGTTAGCGTCAGCAGTTGCAATAGTATACTAGAAGACGACTCCTTGCCCGTTAGCAACAAAAACATAGAAATAAGTTTCACCCGTTCCAGTGAAAGCATGATCGGGCTCGATGATAATGGGACATTCAAGGTTGCATTTTTCACAGGAGCAGACTATAATTATTATAACTCAACAGATAACTTGTCAGGAATTGATAACTACAAAGAAGATGCATATGACACAGCAATACCTTATCCAAACGGTACTACGGTATATGCAATAGGTTACGCTCCAAGTGATCGTTTGACGGTATCCGATGATTATAAACAACTGGCTTTGAGTTCAACCATTTCGGCAGGAACCGTTGATGTGCTCGCCTCACAAACGGAAGAAGGAAATAAAAATAGTCCTTTTTCAAATAAATCACCATTAGAGTTCAAGCATCTGTTAACTAAAGTCACTTTCTACGCCAAACGTGACAAAAAGATGCAGAGCAGTAAACTTGTACACGATGTAAAAGTAACACTCGGCAAATCATATCTCATTAACAAATGGGAATATAATAAAGAGACCTATGTAGCTGCCGGAGCACAAGAAACTATTGAGAATGATTTAACATTACACGTTCCCGATCAATATTTGACTGACATCGATCAAGAATATACCATAGGCACTTGTTATCTAAATATGCCAGCCAACAATAACGGGCAACTCTCTTTCAATCTGGAAGCAACAATGACCCCCGTAGGTTCAACAGATAACATTAAAACCAACTATGGAGAGATGAATGTACAACTACTGGAAGCTAATAATCAGACTCCGGTATCAATAGCACAGGCAGGAGAAGCTTATGAAGTGGTTATCAACTTCACCCAAGATTCATTTACGCTTACAGGTGTAAAAGCACCCTGGAAAGCAGGAGGATTAATCACAGTCCCCATTAACCCGACTAAACAATAAAAACATCCAAAACAACAATTAAGCCATGATGAGATATAATAACATAATCAACGGTTTGTTTGTGATTGCATCCATAACAGCATTCGCAGCATGTACAGAAGACACTTATGATAATAGTGCTGCAGAAGGGAATGGAGTTTTTCAATTCTCGGGCCTTCCAAGCATCTATACGAGAGCAGACGTATCCGCCGACGACGATCAGAAAGCATTTGAGGCAGGTACAAAATACCAGTTATTCGCTGTCGAAAATGACAACTGGAATACTAATTATCTGCAGAAAACCCCAAGCAAGAACGCAATAGAAGGTACTGAAACAAATGAACACACTATATCATTCGACGGAAACAATAAATTCAATAATCATAGTTTAAACTTTTATGCAGTAACTCTGAGTGATAAAGAGTATGTACCGGAAATAAAATATAATACTGACAACAGCGCTCCCACTTGTTATGTCTCTTATGAAAACGGGGCATTAACCGATGTGATGTGGGCGGGTAATCTTAAAAATCAAACCTACAAAAACTCAGGAAAATTACAATTGAACTTTGAGCATACTTTATCCAAACTTCATATCTACGCACAAAAAAATGAAGAATTAGCCAATTCCACCGTTGTTCTAAAAGAAGTAAAACTAATAGACTATTTATCCGGCGACTTAAGTCTTGCAACCGGAGAGTTCAGTAGCGCAACAGATACAAGAATTGATACTACTCCTGAAACCACACACATTCTGTATACAAGAAAGAGATTGAAATTAATGAAGAAACAGCTAAAAATGAAATTTTTTCAGCAATGACATTCCCTACCAGAGGAACAGACACTGACTCTCATGCTTTAGGACTGAAAGTAACAACGAAAGTGGATGACTACGAAAAGACAACTACATATCGTATTAAAGAAGTAGACGTAGAAAATACAACTGATAATAAAAACCCCAAATACAAAGCATTCAAGTTTAAACCAAACTATGAATATGATATCGTACTGACCATGACTCAGACAACCATGGTAGTAACCGTAATTCCTCGTGTATACGACTGGATAGACGACAACTCGGATTACGAGGATACACAAATAGGTAGCTCGGTTACCTTCGGCAGTGTGACATGGATGGATAGAAACTTAGGAGCTACAAATGCCGATGCAACAAAAAGTATTCAAAGCTGGGAAGCTTCGCGGGGATTCTACTACCAATTCGGGCGTAGTATTCCTTATTACTTGAATGGCAGCTGCTTAGATCCTAAAGAGGAGGATCCGACCAACGCTGTTCCTAATTGTAATGGTGCAAATAAAACTAGTTATAATAAACCTAGTGCTAAACCTTTTCCATACGTTCCCGGGTATTATTACGATGCACAACGTACTAATCAAAGCTACGGCTATAGTGATTGCGCGCAGGATCCGGGAGAAACAAAGGTATTTAAATTCAGTTCTTCAGCAAATGAATACTATAGTAGAGATTGGGCTTCTGATCATAATGTAAGTGCCACATATTGGGATAACCCAGTAAATCAGCCTTGTCCGAAAGGTTGGAGACTACCTACTAAAGATGAATTTTTATCAATTGTTCCAAGCAGCCAAGATGCAGGAGATATAACTTTTTTAAATCATAGTGGAACTTACAGTACAACCGTAAATTATGATGTTCATAATGAGAAAGCAGTATATGTAGGAGTTCCTTCCTCCACAGAAAGGTGGGGTACCATCTACGCAATCAAACGCCAAGGAACACCCAATGCTTACCGAGTACGTTGGCAAATTAAACGTGTAGGAAATACATCAATTGATAAAGATAAATGTGACACGGGAGGCGATGCACAAGGATATCGTTCAGTACTTGTTATTTCGCGTTATCCTGCGGACAAAAATAGTACACTGACAAAAGAGAATTACAACAAGGATTATACAGATTGGGATAATCCGGTAGAAACACTCATGCTACCAATTAGCGGATATATACATGTAGACGGAAACGGAGCAGCTCTGATATATGCCGGAAGTGAAGCGATTTATCATACATCTACAGCAAATACAAGAGATAATAAATCATGGAGTTTCCGCATAAAGTTTAGTGGTGATGAATCCCATAGATATCTATATACGTGGGATCAAGAACGGCGTGGTTATGGTTGTTCCATACGTTGTGTACGTGATAAAAATGTGAATTAAGAACAAAACAAATAAAAGAGATATGAAAGCAAGGAATTATATACAACAGCTAATGCTTCTTCTCATACCGGTTGGGTTACTAACAGCCTGTACGTCCGATGAAGAGGGAGGATCCCTGCCGAATGAAGGCAAAGTACCGGTAACAGTACAATTAGGAGGTCAGTATGCCATTATGTCCGGAAAAGATGCACCCGAAAGCAACACCCGTGCTACCAATAACTCAGCATTAAACGGAGTTAAGATTCTGAACCTTTCAGAAGGTAGTACATTATGGCTTTTCGCAAAAGGCGCTACAACTACGCAAACACAAGGCTATGTTGTAAAGACCGGAGATGGTGGTGTCCAATCACTTTATCCTTGTTCTCAATTTGATGAAAATGGGAATTATAAGGAAGAGGATGTAAGCAAGACTCCATTATTCTTAAATCCGGGTACATATACATTTAGTGCTATTTCACCAGCGAAGGCATCCTATAAAGATGGCACATGCATGATTAAAAACGGAGAATATGTGATAGCGACCAATAATGCTTGGACACAAACTGAATCTACTACTTGTCAGGTTTCTGGTAATGAAGGAGTTATTCTTCTAAATCCACTGATGCAAGTAACTTCCCGCATGAAGTTCTTAATTAAGGGGACTGATAAAATAGCTCATTTATCTATCATGCAGGCGGGTGTTGAAATAGACGGTATACAAATAGATCCTACCACGGGAAATAACTATACCGTAGGAGACAATATGCTGTCTAAATTAGGAGATAAATACAATCGAATTTATGTTCCGGCCAAAAGTTTTATCACTACATCTGAAGGAATCCTGCAAGGAGAAACGGGTATCTTGCCTACAGATTGCCGTTCTACCCCGGTAATAGTTATTATGAATGTATTGGTAAATGACGTCCCCACACAATTTACCTATTCTATTGTAGGCAAACAGTTCCTACCGGGATATTCATACAATTACACCGTAACACTTGATATAAAAGACGGCATTACAGTGGCCAACTGGCAGGAGTCTTCCTGGACAGCTGACATAGATCCCGATAAATAAACATAGGAGAAGAAAATCATGAAACGAAACGCAATATATACTTTAATAGCTTGTCTGTTTTTAGCAGCCTGCTCATCCGAAGAGGAATGGATGATATCCGACGATCAAACTCCGGCGATTGAACTTGGAGAAGACCAGATCGCCGTACAACTCAATTTACAGACTACGGATTTCACAGTAGAAGAAACACGTTCTGCCAACCCGATAGATTTACAAATCGAAAATCCGATGTACAATCTATGGTTATTGCACTATAATGAAGAAGGGGGATTAGTAGAAAGCGATACAGAATATATTCATTTGAATGATAAAGGAGAATTAGCAACTGATTATACTGCAAGATTAACGCTTACTGATAGTAACAAAGGAACACTTTGTTTAATAGCCAATCTTGAAGGAACAGTTGGTGGTAACAATCCTTCAACTGCCTCTGTCCCAAATAATGACAACAGAGCATGGCCAAAGACATTGCAACTATTACAGAAAGAACTTTTAACGTTGCCTATCAACCGAAATGCAACAGATGCCAAATTGGGTTTACCGTCCAAGATGTTTATGTATGGTTTCTATCAAGGTACATTAAGTACTTCACATCCGGTTAATATCACATTGGGACGTATGGCGGCTCGTTTGGATATTGTAATTAAAGCAGCAGATAGTGAAAGTACATTAAGCAATCTTCGATTACAACTAAAGAATGCAGTCATTAAAAGTCATTATTCACCCATGAAGGTAGGTAGTGAGGAAAATATTTATGTAGATTTTCCCGAAGATAATACTTTTAAAGATAAAGAAGTGACTAGCTCATCCCCAATCACTTGTTACTATTTTACAGGAGAAAATATCACACCGGAAAGCGGAAAAGAGACAGTACTTATTGTAAAAGCTGATAAGGTTACTACTGTAACAGAAGAAATAGAAAAAACAATTCAAGTTACTGTGAAATGTGATGAGAGCGATAGAGGCGCTATAAAATGCACAGTTAAGTCTAATCCAGACCCTAGCAGACAATATGGTGGTTTCATTGATTATGATTCAGGAAAGGAATACATAGCTCGTAGAGGGATCCCCGTCTACTACAAGTGGGTAGATCGCACAATCACAGAAAAAGTAGAAGTAGAAAAGACTATCCCATACACCTATACCATCAAACTAGGCGCTAACGCTCCGGGTACAAGTGATGATTATTCTCTTTACCGCAACAACAACTATACCTTTAATATCAACTTAAAATAATACTTAATACGCCACATTATGACACCGAAAGACATCCTACAACTAGAATCAACAGATATACGCCAAGCGTATCTGTTTGAAGAAAACGGGCACTGGTATGCATACGAACATTCAGCCAACCGGATAGAGAAATTCGTGAAGGGTTTTGTAGACTTTAAACACAAAGTGCAAGATGTCTGCGGTAGAATAAAAATAGAGATCGATCTCAACGTCCTGGAAAAATGCTCCGTTACGCTGTGTGAAGACTCACTGCTTATACCCGACTGTCCTACGGCATAGAAGCCGTCAAAGAGTATAAGCTTCATAACTAGATATAAAAGAATTACACAGAAATTGTTTGTTTTGTTTGTGTTCCTCAGTCCACTCAGAGGCAGCTTGTGAAAGTAGCGCTGAGTGGGTGGGGATTTTTTTTATGAATTATCTTTGTTTATCTCCCATAAACC
>OKTR01000647.1_pt1 | contig 11079 bp, 8 predicted proteins | sample 1606431 | NCBI WGS metagenome assembly OKTR01 (sample SAMEA3879591, study PRJEB24766) | human gut metagenome | biome: human-associated habitat; feature: feces | place: USA | collected 1985/1987
TGCAGGGATATTTGCTTTATGTATTGTTTGTATGCCTCAATTAATGAATTTTTACACTCAATTGAGGATGTATAGCTGGGCTTTGTTTTTTGTAACAGCTAGTTTTGTTTATATTTGGGAAATAATAAATAATGAATCTAGTTATAAAAATTGGGGAGTCTTGATTTTATTAACAATATGTTCTGTTTATACTCATTATTTCTCAGGAATTGCTTCATCGTCTTTTGTTCCTCTCGCTTTTTAATTATTTGATTTCCAATTTTTATCCTAATCTCTCGTATCCGCATAATCCAGATCAAACCCAATCCACACCTTAGTTCCTTTTCCAAGCTCTGACTCCATGCGGATTGTATGCCCCAGCTTATCTGCCATCTGCCTGCACAGATAAAGCCCTATTCCCGTAGCCTTCTTATCGGCATGACCATTGTAGCCTGTGTAGCCCTTTTCAAAAACACGTGGCAGATCCTCGGCTTTGATTCCTATTCCGGTATCCTTTATTGTGATAAAAAACCGATCTTTTTCCTCTGCAGTTTCTATTGTAACAACCCCCTGCTGTGTATATTTTATGGCATTTGAAAGTATCTGTTCCAGTATAAATGCAAGCCATTTTTCATCGGTATATACCTGTTTTTTTGTACCTGAATAATTTATCCCAATATGCCTTCGGATCATAATCTTTGCATATTTTTTAATGGTATCACGTATGACACCATCCAGACTGATTTTTTCAAGCACAAAATCATTTTCGGTGCTGCTCACACGCTGATACTGCAGCGCCATGCTGACATATTCCTCTATGCGGAACAATTCATCCTCAAACGAGTCCAGGTTATCTGACAGCTCTTTAAATGCAGCCTGCTGTTTCGCGGCATCATTTAATCCGTCAGCACTGATATTCCCACCGGACATATCCGCTGTCTGGCACTGACTCTGTTCCTCATCACACATCAGCTGCCCAAGCTCCTCCCGCTCTGCCTCAAGCAGTAATTTCATAGCCGATATCGGGGTCTTTATCTGGTGCACCCACATAGAATAGTAGTCTCTCATACGGGATTGTCTGACTGCAGCACTGCTTTCTGACTCACTTCTTGCAATGCTTTGATTTTCCAGCAGTCGGTGATAAAGTATCTCCACATCATCTGTTGCTTCCGGAAGCTGTGCCTGCTCCTCAACCGGACGCTTTAAGGCATTGCTTAGAGCCTTTACCTTGCTTTTATATCTGAAAAATCCAACCAAAACTGTTATCAGAAGAAGTATTGCATCAAGCACTGCCGCATCCTGTTTACGCGCACCAATCAGGTACATGTAAAGCAAATGGATGCATGACATTGTGATTATCATCAGAATCCATATATAGTTTTGTTTTATAAAGTTTGTCAGATGAGGTTTGTTTCGTGTTTTTGCCATACTGCAATCCCATGCCGGTTCATTGTACTGATTGTTTTGTTTTATTATAATTCTCCTTACCTCTCACCCCAGCCTGTACCCAAGCCCCTTTTTTGTGACAATAAAGCTCTCAAGCCCTATAGAATCCAGCTTTTTACGCAGCCTGTTGACATTCACCGAAAGTGTATTCTCGTCCACATACGCATCACTCTCCCACAGCTTCTCCATTAGAAGGCTGCGTGATACAATCCTTTCTTTGTTGTCAAAAAGTGTCTGCAATATTTTGAGCTCATTCTTTGTAAGCTCGAGCTTTTTGTCATCATAGGTTATGGTGGCATCAGATATGTTGAGCATGGCGCCATTATGCTCCAAAACACTGTTGTTTGCGCCAAAATCATAGCAGCGCCTAATGATAGCCTGTATCTTGACCGTCAGCACCTCAAGGTCAAACGGCTTTGCTATAAAGTCGTCTGCACCCATGCTGACTGCCATCACTATATTCATATTATCAGCTGCGGATGACAGGAAAACCACAGGAACCTTTGATACCCTTCGGATTTCCGTACACCAGTGATATCCATTGTAAAACGGCAGACCTATATCCATAAGCACAAGTTGCGGATCAAATGCCGCAAACTCTGACATTACAGCATCAAATTTCTGCACCACATGCACATCATAATCCCATTTTTCCAAATGTCTTCTGACAAGCTTTGCTATGGTCTCGTCATCCTCAACCAAAAATATTCTATACATTATTTTCCGCTTTCTTCCATGATAATCTCAGCCGCATCGATGATAAGCTGTGATGCCTTCATACGAAGTAAATCCGGCTTGAGCTGTGCCTTTGGAATCACCTGCTTTACAACGTCAACAGGCTGACCATACTTCTGTGAAATAAGCTCATACTGCTCATCCATCTCCTCGTCAGATACAGTGATATTTTCCACTCTGATGATTTCATCGAGAATAGCCTCAAGCTTTGCCTGCTTCTGTGCTACCGGCTTGAGCTCATCCTTTAGGCTGTCCATAGTCTTGCCTGTCATCTGAAGGTACTGCTCCATAGCCACACCCTGCTGTGCAAATGATGCCGCCATCTGCTGAAGCTGCATATTTACCGCTGTTTCTACTGCCTGTGGCGGAACAAGGCATGAGCTGCTTTCAAGAATCTGGTCGTAGAGCTTTTCTCTTGCCGCATCTGCCTTTCTTGCCTCTACCTGGTACTCAAGATACTCGTTGATATATTTCTTTAAATCCTCCACTGACTGTACCTCAGGGAAATTGAGAGATGCTGCAAACTCATCGTTCAGCTCTGCTTCCTTCTCATTGTAAATCTCGTGCAGCTTAACCTTGAAAACAACCGCTTTGCCTGCAAGTTCCGGCGCATGATACTGCTCAGGGAATGAGAGATTGATGTCTCTGTCCTCACCGATTTCCATGCCTACAAGCTGCTCCTCAAAGCCCGGAATAAAAGAGCCTGACCCGATTCCCAGAGGATATTTCTCAGCCTTTCCGCCCTCAAACGCAACTCCGTCCTTAAAGCCCTCGTAGTCGATTACTGCCGTGTCGCCCATCGCTAACGGGCCTGTTTTCTGCTCTCTGACAGGATTTCCTGAAAGAAGTGTCGCTATCTGTGAATTAACATCCTCCTCTGTATATGCAATATAAGGGATGTTTGCCTTTAATCCTTTGTAATTTCCTAATACGATGTCCATGATTATACCTTTCTTTTATGTGTATTTATATCTGCTTAACGAAGCTGTTATATGCAAATAGTATACACTAGTTACCAAATAAAGCCAATAAAAACTCAACTCTTTCCAGGCTTTTATATATTCTAAATATTTAAGCACCACGTCAGATATTACAATTCAATCAGGAAAAGAAATGCCAGTCCATAATAGGTCACAACTGCCACCAGATCATTCACTGTAGTGATAAGAGGACCAGACGCAACCGCCGGGTCAATCTTTATCTTGTGGAAAAACATCGGAATCACTGTGCCCACAAGGCTTGAAATTGCCATTGCCACAAGCAGTGAAACTCCTACACAGCCTGATACCGCAAATGCTCCAAGCCATGTGTAGCCCTTGAACAGATGCACATATATTCCCAGAAATACAAGTGCCATTATTCCAAGCAAGCCACCATTTACAAGGCCTATTCTTACCTCTTTTACTACAAGCAAAAGCTTCTGCTTACCGCTTAGATTCTCATCCATGAGTACTCTGATTGTAACAGCCAGTGACTGTGTTCCTACGTTTCCTGCCATGTCAAGCACCAGCGACTGGAAGCAGATGACTATCGGCAAAGCCGCTACCACATTCTCAAATATTCCGACTACGGAAGACACTATCATTCCCAAAAAAAGCAGGATGATAAGCCATGGCATTCTCTTTTTCATGCTCTGCAGCGTGGTCTCCTTCAGATCCTCCTCTGCGGTCAGTCCGGCGAGCTTTGCATAGTCCTCACCCATCTCATTGTCTACCATCTCTACAATATCATCAGATGTGATGACTCCGAGGATATGCTTATCCTTTGAGAGCACCGGAATTGAATCCTCAGCGTAGTCCTTGATTGTGTCGATACAATCATCGATTTTCTCATGGTCAAGCACATATGGATATGAATGGGCTATAATGCTTTCCAGATTCATGCCCTCCCTGGCTGTGATTAAATCCTTTAAATCGATAGCTCCCGCAAAGCATTCATCTGAATCAACCACATATATAGTCATGATATTGTCGTTTTCGCCCGCCTGCCTCACGAGCTGGCTCATAGCCTGCTTCACTGTCAGGCCACCCGGAATACAGATGTAGTTGGTTGTCATATAGCTGCCTATTTCATCATCGTCATATGACAGAAGCATCCTGACATCCTTTTCCGCTTCCTCATCCAGATGCTCTACAATCTCCTTCTTGTCCTCATCCTCCAGATTTTCAAGCAAATCGACAGCATCATCCGAATCCATCAGCGATACTACCCTTGCCGCCTGCTCCACAGACAGCTCATCAAAATAGGCCTGCGGCTCATCAAGATATGCAAAAATCTCAGCTGTCCGCTGTGTTCCAAGGAGCCTGTAAAGACGTTTGCGCTCCTTCTCGTTCATTCCTGCAAGCATATCAGCAATATCATTCTCATGATAGTCTGACAAAACCTCCAGAATTTCCTTATCCGTTTTGTGGCTTCTCAATAGAACAAGAAGCTCTTCGTATTTCTTTGTATTCATCTTCATTTCTCTCCTTTCTCATTTCCGATAGCATTTTCCACATAAAATAAACATATGTGGTTCTCCAAAATCCTGGGATTTTGGAACATAAAAATTACTCCATGATAGAAAGGACGAAACCCGTGCACTCAATAAATTTGCGCACGAAAAAAGCACCTAACGGTGCTCTGATATATAAACAAGTATGCATTTGTGCACAGCAAAACACAGCACGGCGTAAGCCGATATTCCTTAATATGCCTACACTGTACCTCTAAAAACTGTCCGGTGATGAATCCTACCACGGACAGAATCCACTATGCCTGCCAATACAATACTCACTTGTATATCAGCACCGATGTTGTTCTTACTTCGCCCAAGACCATCACTACTGTCCATGAAATTCACCTCCATACTTAGATTCTTAATTTCTACAATTAAAGTATTAAATTCGGTATACATCACCGGCCTGCAGATATCTGTCATGTCCGTAAATCCTACCAAACTCTTAACCGTAGAAATTGTATCATCAATATACACAATTTTCAACCCATTAATTATATCTTAAGACACGCCATACCAAAATTTTACAAGCACGAAGCTGCCTAGATACTGTAGAAATTATGCCCATGAAACGCAGAAATGCCCCGCCAAGGACAGCGGGGCAAGGATTATATTTTTTACTGGTTCTCTGTCAGTTCATCTGTCTCCGACTCACTGTCGTGCTCCACTGCAGGATCCACATATGTATACGCATTCTCAGACTTTCTGAAAATGGTATCACTAGATCCAACCTGGCACACAGTTATCTCATCACCATCACTGATGTCTTCCTTCTTGATAGCAAGCACACCTGCTGAGAGATAAGTCGAAGCCACCTTGGAGTCGTTGATATAAACCTTACTCCAGTTGGTAAAGTTATGACCGTAAATATATACTGTATCACCGGTTGATGAATCAGACACATTTGTGATTTCCACCTTGTCAATTCCCATGACAAGATCTGAAGCCGGATATAAATCTGTGCCGTTGTAGCAGTAGCGCTTTCCATAAAGGATATCGTACTGTAACAGGTCAAGACCATCCTGATATGATGCCTCATCTGTACTGTTCATCTGAGTCTGATGATAGTTCATGATAGTTCCCTCATGGATACCTACAGTGTCTGTAGTCTTGGCAAGAAGCTGGTAAGCATAAAGGTCAGCATCCTCCTTTGGCAGTCCCATGTTGTTCCATGTGATGTACTTTGTCTTGTAGATATCACCTGACTTCATATCAGAATTCTGAAGTCCCATTGTAGGGAGGTGATCGCCAAACATAACAACGATGGTGTCCTCGTCTCTCTTAGAAAGCTCATCTGTGAGCTCCTTGATGAAGCGGTCAGCCTCGTTGAGCTGGTTTACATAATATGTCCAAGCATTTTTCATGCCCTCGTCCTCAACACCTGATACGGTGTATGTAGGATTTTCAATAACAGGCTCCTTTGGATAGTCACCGTGAGTACCAACTGTGATGATATAAGTAAAATCAGACTGATCCGGTGTAGCATCAAAGGTCTTCATAGTCTCGCTGACGAGAATATCATCTGTAGGCCAGCTTCCGTTTGGAGTGTACTCTGTGATATTCATGAGCTCCTTGCTTGTAAAGGTATCAAAGCCCATCTGTGAAAATGCATTGGTACGGCTGTAGAAATTACCACCATTGTTGTGCACTACATGTGTTGCATATCCAATCTTAGATAAATCAGAGGCAATGCTCTCGCAATCTGTCTGCTTTAAGATAGTCTTGTATGGATACTCTCCTGTACCGAAATACTGCATGCTGAGTCCTGTAAGCATCTCAAACTCTGTGTTAGCAGTTCCTGCTCCGACTACAGGTACATTCAGATATCCGCTTGAATAGTTTTTCTCAAGCTCATGGAATGTAGGAATAGGATCCTCATTCACCTGAAGGAAATTAATCTCGTCCGGGTCACAGAATGACTCTAAAAGCACACAGATGATGTTTGGACCGGTCTTTCCGTCCACTGTGGTGGTCTGCTTCTGAGAATTGACCTTCTGCTCTACATCTTCCACATTCTGCTTATTGTAGTCCTCCGGCTTTTTCATTCCACGGTCCACTACAGTAGATGAGAATGAGTATACAAAGCCATAATCATCATAGCCCTGGGCGATATTTGAATAGTAGCTGGCAACTACATTGGTATTCTGTGCCACATTGGTTGTGACAGGGATTGCCACGAAAAGCAGTGCTAAAAATGCCACTGAAACACCTGCATAACGGATTTTGCCTGTATATTTAGGCCCCTTGATAAAAAGTGCCACAAGAAACAGTGCAAATGTACCAAGTCCAAATACAACTATTGTAGCCTGCTGTGCTGTAAAATAGCTGGTATTGTTCATGGCTAAAAGCTCCGGAATACACTTTAAATCAGTATAACCAAACGGTGTGACACGGTTTGAAAGCACACAGCCGTTGATGATTCCGAGAATAGTCCAAAAGCCTGTAATTATTACCCTTGCAAAAGCCCTGCGCCTGAACAGATACACAAGTGAAAATGATACAAACACTAAAAATGAGTTGTACATGAACGCAAGTGTATGTGCATCTACGAACTTACATGCAGAGACAAAGCTCCTGCGCGAAATAATCTCCACTATAAATACGATAGCCATAGCTATGATTGCATGGAATAAAAGCGAATATTTGTTTAAAAAATCAATTCTGCGATAATATTTTTCTGAATGAATCTTGTCTTTCTTTACAAAGAGTTTTTGTTTAATGACATTCAATACATCAAATATTTTCTTCATATTTTCCTCCTATTTGCCTTTCTTTTACCTTCTCTTTACTACATGATAATATAGACAAAAATATGCACAAAAACAAGGGCATTTTTTTATAAAAATTGATGTTAAAATTATTGTTTTTGGGTAAATATTGATAATAAAATTAACTCTTTTTCCCTATTTTGGTTGTTTTTGTAAATTTTAAGTATAAAAACTATTGTTTAACCCGTGGGTAATATGATTATAAGCCAAAGGAACGAAATGTAAATAGGGAAATCGCATATTTAAAGAAAGTTTAATATTTAATAGTGCGGGGCGAATGCCACGGATTCAGGTGCCGCAGACCACACAGCTGTGAACTACGCTATGCGATTAAGATTCTGTACGAATTATGCTTAAAGGTTTTCTATTAAATACAGGCATATATACCGCACCCGGCGGATATATGCCTGCTTCATAAAGAAATATTGTAACTATATAGATACTGAACAGTTACAAAATATTTAAATACGCTCAAGTACTTCTGTTGCTTTTGCGAGGTGGTCGTTTTCTATGCTGTAGAAATCACCCTTATCGGCGATAGCTGCATATGATGTATCGAGTGGCAGCTTGCCAAGTACCGGTACTGAAAGCTCTTTGGCGATCTCGTCTATATGGCTCTCTCCGAAAAGCTTTATCTCCTTGCCGCAGTCAGGGCATTTGAGATAGCTGAAGTTTTCTACCACACCAAGCACTGTGATATGCATTGCCTCTGCCATGTTGTAGGCCTTTTTGACAATCATATTGACAAGCTCCTGTGGTGATGTGACGATTACGATTCCATCTACCGGGAGGGACTGGAATACGGTGAGAGGTACATCTCCTGTTCCCGGTGGCATATCAACGAATAGATAGTCTATATCGCCCCATGCTGTCTCGTTCCAGAACTGTTTTACTACTCCGGCAATGACTGGGCCTCTCCAGATAACCGGATCCTCCTCGTTGTCCATGAGCAGGTTTACCGAGATGAGCTTGATGCCCTCTTTTGTCTCATACGGATGCATCAGGCCGTTTTCGTCTCCGAGTATCTGGTCATGTGCGCCAAACATCTTTGGTATTGACGGTCCTGTGATATCGGCATCAAGGATACCTACCTTGTAGCCCTTCTTTGCCATGTTTACCGCCAGTGAGGATGTGACGAATGATTTTCCTACTCCGCCCTTTCCGCTGACAACTCCTATTACATGCTTGATGTTTGAAAATTTATTCTGCTCTACGAGGAAGCTCTGTGGTCCGCCATTATGTGATGGACAGCCCTCGCAGCTTGATTTTGTGCAGCTTCCCGCGCTGCTACAGCTACTGTTTTCCGGCATTTTTATCTCCTTTTCCTATGAGAGAGCAATTGTTGTATTCCACAAAATATATTTGTGATTGCGATTACTTCTCATATCCTGTGTTTATTTATGTGTTTATCGTTCATATTTCATACGACATCTATATAATGTAGTATAACACGTATGTAGTATTTTTTATGCTTTTTTTCAAAAACACCCCTATTCCCACCTGTTTAATCGTATTTATTTCGTGACTGTTTCCCGGAAATTCAGCCACCTTTTCATGTTTTGTCACTACATATCTATAATCGTGCTACGTTTTCCCTTTTTATTATATGGATATTCACGCAGCTTTACAACATAATCGAGATTCTATACACACTGGTTGACAAACCATATCAGACAGACGACAAATGATGACAAAAATCCTATATCAAACATCAAAGGTAGAATTAATTGATGCATAATAAATGCCGGATGAAATATCATATTTCTATCCGGCATTTTCATTTATAACCTCATTATTTTTTCGCTTTAAACTTCATTTTCAATTAAATTTTCTCCCATTTTCAACAACAAAAACCGCCACCAGCGAGCTTACCAGGAGAAACATCGGATAAAACAGATACGGCAGTATATTAAAGGCTGACACATCATGCCCCAGCTCGTGTACTGCCGATATGGCCACGAGCATCTGCGCTCCATATGGTATCATCCCCTGAAAAATGCACGAAAACGTATCCAGTATAGACGCTGTTTTACGTGGGGTTATATCATATTTCTGAGCCATTTCCTTTGCTATCGGATTTGCCATAACTATAGCAACTGTGTTGTTGGCAGTGGCAATATCGATAAGTCCTACCAGAAGTCCCATACCGAGCAGTCCACCTCTTTTGCCCCTGAACATCCTGTAAATACCCGAAAGCAGGGCATCAAAGCCACCATATTCACGGATCAGCGCACACATGGCTGCCACAAGCACTGCTACCATACAGGTTTCAAACATACCTGACGCTCCACTTCCCATATTGGTAAGCAGATCGTATGGTGCTGTATTTCCTGTTGCGAGCATTATGACCGTTCCCGATATTATTCCTATTATAAGCACTACAAATACATTTATTCCGGCAATTCCACCGAACAGCACGAGAATATACGGTACTATCTGCAACAGATGATATTCCTGCGATACAGCGCCCGCGATATCTGTCCTGAATGACAGAATTGCTATAACAACCAGCGTCATTACTGCCGCCGGAAGTGCAATGAAAAAATTCTCCCTGAATTTGTCCTTCATCTGACAGCCCTGTCCGTTACATGCGGCAATGGTCGTATCTGATATAAAGGAAAGGTTGTCTCCGAACATCGCGCCACCCATTACAGAGCCTATACAAAGCGGCAGACCAAAGCCCGATGCATCCGATACTGCTGCCGCTATCGGCACAATCAGTGTTATGGTTCCAACCGATGTCCCCATCGCAATAGACACAAAACATGCCACGACAAAAAGCACCATCACCGCAAACCTTGCCGGTATCAGTGACAGCATGAAATATGCCACGCTCTCCGCACTGCTTCGACCTACTACACCCACGAATGCTCCCGCGGTAAGGAAAATTAGCAGCATTGTTATGATATTTTTGTCAGCCAGTCCCTGTGCCATTATCTCTAGCTTTTGGTCGAATTTCACACTACGATTCTGCAGACATGCCACCAGTATTGCCACGAGGAATGCTATTATGATGGGCACATTATAAAACCCCATCGGAATTTTCATTATATATTCAAAAAGTATTCCCAATCCCAGATACAGTACGAGAAATACTGCTATTGGTAACAGGGCTATTGGATTTTGTTTTTTCACGTTTATATGTTTCCTTGACATTTTTTTAGCAATTTTCATCATAAGTAATCATCATTAGTATGTCAATAATAATATGCTATTTATTATAATTTTATGTAACTGTTCAGTACCTTCACAGTTGTGAGCCGAAAGCGTTTCGCACTGAGTTAAAAGGATAGCACGATGTAAATGTGTTATTTCCCGGTTTATTCGCTCAAAAATTCAGTCACCTTTTCTATCTGCGCACTATTGTACTCCATGTATTCCAGATAATACTTTTTCACGGTCTCATTCTGCACTTCTTTTTTATAGAGCCACTGTCTTGTTTTAGCCTCCGGTGCAAACAGCACTGCCTGATATTGTGGAGAAAATATCTCATCGAGGCTGCAGGCTGATTTGTCCAGCACGCAATTGTAGTCCATATTTTTTTCCGCAAAATACCGGTTCAATGCTTCCGCAAACTTTTTTGCTTTTCTCACATGGACAGCATATTCCACCGGATTATACGGCTCTCCTTCTATTACCGGCACCTGCCACACT
>OKTR01000648.1_pt1 | contig 11071 bp, 9 predicted proteins | sample 1606431 | NCBI WGS metagenome assembly OKTR01 (sample SAMEA3879591, study PRJEB24766) | human gut metagenome | biome: human-associated habitat; feature: feces | place: USA | collected 1985/1987
TGGCTTTCCTATAAGAATAAAAAATTACATCATTTATTATTCTCTGAGAAGATTCGACATATTTTGAGCAGGCTTCTCTCCATTTATAATTCTTCATTTTAATATTTTTCTGTTGTGCTCTGCGCTCATTTTCTTCTGGAGATAATTTTTCATCATTATTCCATTTTTTAGGTTTAGTACCTACCTGTATCTGATTAAAAACATTATACAATTTTTTTACTTCTTTATCTCTTCTGAGCATTTGATCCTTTACCCCATCTATGCTCTTACCAGGAAAACGATAAAGAATTCCCCCTATATTCTGCTCTTCATTTGCTACTGCTGATCTGGTGTGCTTTTCTTTTGATAATTTCATATGCTACCTTCTCTTTTAAATTTGCCCTAACTATATTGCTACATAATACTAAAAACTCACTTAATTATATGCTCGAAAATACAATGCTGTCAATCTTTCTACAACTTCAACTTCTTTCTTCCCATACCACCATCACCTGTTGCTGTTCACACCACGGCATCAAGATTACATCTAAATCGTAACTATCACTTCACAAAAAATGAGGATCATGAATGAAATACGTAACATTCATAATCCTCAATAAAATTCTGATTAATATTCCATATTCACTTTTGCTTTTTCTTAATATATTCCTTACCTATTTTGCTATATCGGGCTACCTTTCACAAATAACAGTAAGAAAACAAAAAAGAATGATTGCAAGTTATAGTTATTGTCCTCTATATCGGGCTACTTTCACACCACTGATTATAACACTTGTTCTATTGCATTACCACCTTTTTAGTCAAAAATCATTAATTATGGTTCAAAAAGTGGGTCAACCTATTATTCTATAATCACCCAAAATACGATAATATCAAGTTTTCTCTACTTCAAGCCATAAACGGACTACGTTGACCCACTTTTTATATATCTTGTGTAATCTCATTTCTATTATAGTCATTTGTAATTCTCTTATATAACTCATCCTTTTGAATATCATATCGTCTTGTAATGATCGGTCGTTGACCTCGTCTAAAAAGGATTTCCTGACCGATCGGCATATAAAGTACTTCATCAATAGGAACATTTAATCTTAAACTAATATTTTGTGCCGTTTTGATATCCATTCCACCAAGATAAATATACGAATCACAATTATTGATGATTGTGGTTGCATTTCCGGTTCCATACATCTGTTCAAGCTGACTTTCTGATTGTAGAAGTAAAGTAACTGATATCCTCTTTTCACGAAAGATACTAATATATTCAGCAAAATTTAATACTCTGCCACCTGTAGCAAAATCATCGCATAGCACATGCACAGGAACAGGCAATACACCATTCTGACTACTCTCTGCATATTCAAAAAGCTGTTTGAATGCCTGAGCATAAAACATATTTACGAAACAATGAAGAGCTGGGTTTACAGCACTTGTAGTTACAAATAAAATAGTTTTCTCAGTTGCCATCAATTCAAAATCTACTTGTGGCTTTGTTACCATCATCTCCCTAAGCTCTGGTGAGAAAATCGTATCAATAGTTGTATTTAATGTTCCAAATACACATCCCGCAGTCTTTATGGGCAAACTTTTGAAAGATTTCCAACAGGATACCGCAAAACAGGTTGGATACTCTGAAGCCATATAATCAAACTGATCATCAAGAGATGTTCTTATAGTGCTCCCACCCTCATCAATCGTAAGACTATCATGTAACTCCAGAACATCTGCAAAAGTTGCTTTATCATTAGTCATCAGGATATATGCTATCTCTGCTGATAAAAGAGAAATTGCTGCCTCATCCCAGTATGGATCAGCACTGGATCTATCTTTCTGTGGATCTGCCTTTACAATTGATTTTGCAAGAAATGTAATATCAGAATAACTTGCAACATATTTTAGAGGATCATATGAACATGTACTCTCAATCGGATTGACAAAATTAAGATCTAACACATTATATCCTCTCTCTTTGAATAAAGGCATATACTTCGTCACAATACGTCTCTTAGTTACCGTGGAAATAAGACTTGATGTCTTTGTTTCAAGAAGTCTCGGTTCTGATATGGACATAGTTTTACCGCTGCCACTGCCACCACAGACAATTATGTTATTGTTTAATCCAGTTTCATTGCAATCAGAAGAATAACAACAATTTTCCCCCAGTATAACCCTCTCTTTTTCCATAACTTAATCCTCCACAATCTTACTAAAATTAACAATCTGATCACACAGTCCGAATTCCTTACTCTCCTTTGGACTATAATAATGATCATATCTTGTAGCTTTTTCTACCTCTTCCTCACTTTTTCCTGTATGCTTAGATAGAATACTATTCATCTTTTTCTTTGTTTCCAAAAGGCTTTCAGAAATTGACTTGATTGATGAGCTGTTGCCTCCTACACGATTTTCTAGAAACGGCTCGTGAATCATGAGTTCAGAATTAGGTAGCATATACCTTCCATGTTTTCCACTGGCAAACAAGACCGCAGCCATACTATATGCTCGTCCAATACAAAACACTCTGATTGGAGCCTTACTGCTTTGGATTACATCATACATTGCCAACCCTGAATTTATTTCCCCACCCGGACTATTAATCAATACATCAATAAATTTTTCCTGATTCTCTGCGTTAAGCACAATAATTTTCTTAATAAATTCGCATGCAGTCTCAGGAGATATTTCTCCCTCAATAAAGACTTTTCTCTGCGATAAAAGCTTAGCATCTGCCGATACCTGTGTAATTCCATTAGAACTTTTAACTAAAACATTCATTACTAATTTCCCCATTTCCTTTTTTATATGTTTATAATTGGTTACTATACTCTGCAATAACCATGGTTACTTTTTATATATGCAGGAAATATAACTATTCTATTTCACTGCAAAATAACTATCTCATAAGATTCCTGTTAAATCATTAATCAATCACATTGTTTATTGAAACTACAAATGAAACTATAAATGCAGCTTTACTATTTTATCCCATCTTATTTTAATATGAAAAAGGACATATCTCACCCAACTTGGATTTGATATGTCCTATAACTTCTACAATATCTATTATTTTTTCCCAATTGTCACTACAACTTAAATCTATATCCAACACCCCAAATAGTCTCAATATACTGTGGCTTTGCAGTGTTCATCTCGATTTTCTCACGAATCTTCTTGATATGCACCGTGACTGTCGCAATATCTCCGACTGAATCCATATTCCAGATTTCCTTGAAGAGCTCCTCCTTGGTAAATACATGGTTTGGATTCTCCGCAAGAAATGTGAGCAAGTCAAATTCCTTTGTGGTAAACTGCTTTTCCTCTCCGTTTACCCAAACACGGCGAGCTGTTTTGTCAATCTTGATACCACGAATCTCAACGACATCATTTTCAGGTGTAGCACTTCCAATGAGACGCTCATATCTGGCCAGATGAGCCTTTACCCTGGCAACAAGCTCTGATGGAGAAAACGGCTTTGTGACATAATCATCTGCACCGAGTCCGAGTCCTCTTATCTTGTCGATATCATCCTTCTTGGCTGAAACCATGAGTATCGGTGTGTTCTTTTTCTCACGAATCCGCTTACAAATCTCAAAGCCATCAATGCCCGGCAGCATAAGATCCAAAATAAACAGATCAAAATCCTCCGCCAAAGCCCTTGCGAGACCGCTTGTGCCATCATTCTCCACCTCTACCTCAAAGCCGCTCAGCTCCAGGTAATCCTTCTCAAGATCAGCAATTGCAACCTCGTCCTCTACTATCAAAATTCTGCTCATATCCGTTCCTCCTGAAAATAAAAAGCCATGGAAACCGACTCAATGTCAGTCCCATGACTTAATTATATCATATATCCGATAACTTCTGTCTAAATTTTCTCTAAATTCTTTCTAATATAATATAGGACTTTGTTTAGAGATACTTCTTGAGGTCCTCAACCTTATCAAGTGCCTCCCAAGGCAGCTTGATATCTGTACGTCCGAAGTGTCCGTATGCTGCTGTCTGGCGGTAGATAGGTCTTCTGAGGTCAAGCATCTTGATGATTCCGGCCGGACGAAGGTCGAAATTCTCCCTTACGATTTCAACGATTCTGTCATCTGCAAGCTTTCCTGTGCCGAATGTATCAACCATGATAGATGTTGGCTGTGCAACACCGATAGCATATGAAAGCTGAATCTCACACCTGTCAGCAAATCCTGCTGCTACAAGGTTCTTTGCTACGTAACGTGCTGCGTATGCTGCTGAACGGTCTACCTTTGTACAGTCCTTTCCTGAGAAAGCTCCGCCGCCGTGACGTGCATATCCACCGTAGGTGTCTACGATAATCTTACGACCGGTGAGACCTGCATCTCCGTGTGGTCCACCTATTACGAAACGTCCTGTAGGATTGATAAAGAACTTTGTCTCATCGTCAATCATATCCTTTGGAAGAATTGGATCAAATACATATTTCTTGATGTCCTCATGGATCTGCTCCTGGGTAACATCCTCGTCGTGCTGTGTTGAAAGTACAACTGCCTCAAGTCTTACCGGCTTTCCTGCCTCATCATACTCTACTGAAACCTGTGTCTTTCCGTCCGGACGAAGATATGTAAGTGTGCCGTCCTTTCTTACCTTTGTGAGCTGGAATGCAAGCTTATGAGCAAGCGCGATTGGGTATGGCATATACTCCTCAGTCTCGTTTGTAGCATATCCAAACATCATTCCCTGATCTCCGGCTCCGGTGTCAAGGTCGTCTGTAAGGTCGCCCTCTTTTGCCTCGAGTGCCTTGTCAACTCCCATGGCGATATCAGCAGACTGCTTGTCGATTGAAACCATTACTGCACATGAGTTTCCGTCGAGTCCCTTCTTTCCGTCATCATATCCAATCTCAAGTGCTGTTTTTCTGACAATTGCAGGGATATCAAGCTGTGCCTTTGTGGTAATCTCTCCTGTTACAAGGATGAAGCCTGTGCAGCTTGCTGTCTCACATGCGACACGGCTCATCGGGTCCTGTTCCATACATGCATCAAGGATGGCGTCTGATACTGCATCGCAGAGCTTATCCGGATGTCCCTCAGTTACTGATTCTGATGTAAATAATAATTTCTCCATTAGTTTTCGGTTACTCCTTTCCTGTTATGTCACCAATTTTCCAATAAAAAAACCACTTACTGCAAATAAGTGGATTAAAATTAAGATAATAAAAATCCTCTTATTGTTCGATTACTCGCTCAGGTTGGCACCTTCCTGTTTTCTAACGGGGTTGCCGTGATTTCATAGATCCTTTGTATCTCCATCACTCTGAATAAGAGAAGTTACAATATAGAATTTTTCAAATCTCTGTCAGCTATGTTACTACCACATGATATATATGTCAAGTATCATTTTCGATACAGCTTTATCAATAATCCATTTTCGATACCCTATTCATTTTTATAATCAAAAGGGTTACGGAGTAGTTACTCAAAAAAATTATAAAATAACCAAAAATAAGAACCGTACATCTACAGTAAGATGCTACCGGTTCTTATTTTATATATACCTATCTATTACGATACCTTGAGTATGAACTTCTGAAGCTCCTTCTCATCCTCTACCCTGGCAATCTTTGCACCAATCTTTGTAAGCTTCTCCTCGAGTGCCTCATAGCCTCTCTGGATATAGTAGATATCATCAACCACTGTGATGCCATCTGCTGCAAGACCTGCTATAACCAGTGCAGCTCCTGCTCTTAGGTCAGGTGCATTCACTCTGGCACCTGTGTATCTTTTCACACCGCTGATGATTGCTATATTGCTCTCTACCTTTATATCAGCTCCCATTCTGGTGAGCTCGTCAACATACTTGAAACGATTCTCAAATATGCTCTCTGTCACTGTACTGGTGCCCTCAGCGATACCCAAAAGCACTGCCATCTGTGGCTGCATATCTGTCGGGAAGCCCGGATATGGAAGTGTGGTGACCTGTGTATGCCTTAAATGTCCGTCTGATATTACTCTGACTGAGTCATCAAACTCCTCTACCTGGCAGCCTACCTCCAACAGCTTTGCTGTGGTGGCCTCAAGATGCTTTGGAATGACATCCTTTACCAGCACGTTGCCTCCTGTTGCCGCAACTGCAAACATGAATGTACCGGCCTCAATCTGATCCGGAATGACAGAATACTCTGTCGCATGTAATTTCTCCACACCTACAATTCTGATGACATCGGTTCCTGCGCCCCTGATATTTGCTCCCATGCTGTTTAAGAAGTTTGCCACGTCAACGACATGAGGCTCCTTAGCCGCATTCTCGATAACAGTCTTGCCATCTGCCATGGCTGCAGCCATCATAATATTGATTGTGGCACCTACAGAAACCTTATCCATATATATGTGTGTGCCCTTAAGCTCCATGGAGCGGAAGCCCTTCATATGAAGGTCAATCGGCCTGCTTCCGATATCACAGCCTCCCGGAAGCGCAACCTCTGCATGCTTGTATTTTCCAAGTAATGCACCAATCAAATAATATGATGCCCTGATTCGTCTGATGAATTCATTATCGACATTTACGCCCCTGATAAATGAACCGTTTATCTTTACCTTGTGTATATCCACGCGCTCCACATGTGCGCCGATTTCTTCGATTGCCTGAAGTAAGACATTGATATCCCTTACATTTGGCAAATTATCTATTGTTACAGTCTCGTCTGTCATTATGGCAGCGGCCAAAATAGCAAGTGCAGCATTTTTAGCTCCACCAATTTCAACTTCACCGTATAAAGGATTTCCACCTTTGATTACGTACTGTTCCATATTCCACCTCTATGAATTCAGGAGTATACTTCCTCCTAATATACTATTCTCAATTTACACTATTGTTATACATCCAACTACAAATTTCATTTATGACGACGTATTTAAGCCGCCATTTGTGCCGGTGCTGCTTTTAATAAATGACGCAGCAGCTACTATTATCTAATCATATCACGATAAATAAGCACTATAATTCAAGTGCCTCCACCAGCTTCTCTACTGTCTGCTCCACATCAAGCCCCTCCTCGGAAACCTCGATGTCTGCATACTGCTCATACAAAAAGGGTCTCTAAAGTCTGCCCTTTCTTTAATACTACACCTCTACCCTTTATATCTGCAAGTCGTTTTTCCAAAATAGCATAAGAAACCTTGAGATACACAACTCTGCCTATCTCCTTAAGATGCTCCATGGCCTCTTTTCCGTATACCACCGAACCGCCTGTAGCTATAATGGCCCTATCAGCCCTGATAGAGGCATTGACACGGTTCTCTACCTCTATAAAACCGTCCGTGCCCTTTTCCTCAATTATCTCACGCAGAAGCTTTCCCTCCTGCTCCTGTATCAGTAAATCCGCATCCAGGAAGCTGTATCCCAGCACCTTTGCAAGTATTACGCCTATGGTACTCTTTCCAACTCCCGGCATGCCTATAAGTACGATATTAGTTTTCTGTTCCATCTACTGCCTCAGTATTCTCTGTATCTGTACTATTGGTGCTTTCTGACTGCTGTGTGCTCTCTGTAGCGCTTGTGTCTGCTGCCTTTTTGTCCTTCTTGGTAGTAGTAAAATAATTGTGAATCTTGATCTTGTCAAGCTGTTTCTGCTTTACAGACCATTTTTCATCGTCCTGCCATCCTGAAAGGATGCCATTGTAATATTTGTCCTCTTTATTGCCCTTTACAGTCTTCCTGTTTGACTCTGTTGCTTCCTCATCGGTCTTTTTGTCAAGCCTTACGATATAGTAAGTGCTGTCTGTAGTGATGAGGTCTGAGGTCTGTCCCTCCTCGAGGGAATTGAGTGCATCTACAACGCTCTGATCAAGATTGTTTGTAGTGTATACACTGTCCTTAGTCTTGCTGTTCGATGACTCTGAGCTCTCTTTAGACTCGGTATCACTTACAGACTCGGTGGACTCTGTGTCATCTGATTTCTTATCTGAATCATCTGTCTTCTCCGCATCCGGATCAACGTATGTGGCGTATGTGCCTGTTGTGGCTGTAGTGCCTGCTGCCTTGGCTGCATCCTCTAAGGATGATCCTCCTGCAAGCGCCTCTACCACTGCATCTGCCTGTGCCTTTATCTGTGCTGACTGCTCATCTGTATATGTCTGATACTGGTAATTAGAGTCATATGCACCCTTGTAATCAAGCTTCACAATGGTGTATGCAGCCATATTGGCTTCCTCATCCGTCACGCTTGAATCAGCATTTTTGATGATTGCAGCATACATCTTACTCTTTATGAGGCGAAGCTCTAAATATTCCTCGACAATCTCCTCTGTAGCACTCATCTCGTCTATCACATCATCGGAATTTGCCTTCATAAACTTCTCTGCGGCCTTTTTGATTTCCTTTTTCTCATCATCAGAAACCTCTACATCGTAATCTGACTGATGCGCCTTTAATGTGTAGAGCTCATGAGCCTCCTCGATAGCATTTTTCTTCCATGTTTCAAGCACAGTATTATTGCCTGATACTGTCTTGTCCCAGTAGCCCTCGCCCATGTACTGTATATACATGTCATCATAACCGGCCTCCTGGTACCTTATCATAAAATTAACAAGCCCAAGCTTGATATCCTCTTTATCTAATGTCGCAACTGTTGCGGTTTTATTTATTGAACATCCTGTAAAAGCTGTAACTGAGAGTGTTGCAGCTAATAACATAGCTATTACTTTTTTCGCTTTCATTGTATCTATCCTCTTTAAAAATGGTATAGTATCGCTCGTATATTATAGAGCTTTTCAGGCCTGCTGGCAAGCATTTTCTAAACTTTGTAAATTATCGTCAATTTCGCGTAAAACATGTGGTGTTTCCTATGCTATATGCTACATGATTCCAAAATTCGGGTAACTATTCAGCCGTAATCAGTTCCTTACGCATTTGCGAAATCAGTTCCTCCACCACATCAAGCACATCCCGCTTCTTTGCCACGCTGCCATTTTTTAAATCAAATGTGAAATATGGGTTTTCTGCCATATTAAATTTGAGTGAGGATTTATACTGGGCAATAAGCTCCGGTATCTTCTCCGCATTTATCTTTGCCCGTTCAAACATGGTAAGCTTTATCAGTGAGCCGGTCTGCTTTATCTCAGTGATATATACGGCATGTGCCAATGCCTTAAGCCTTGCCACGCGAAGCAGGCTGAGCACAGATTTTGGTGGTTCACCAAACCTGTCTATGAGCTCCTCGAGCATCTCGTCCTTTTCTTCCTCTGTCTCTATGCCTGCAATACGCTTGTATATATCCAGCTTCTGGAATTCGTTTGCAATATAACCTGCCGGAATATAAGCATCGGTAACAATATCCACGGTCGTATCAAATTTGTCACTGATATCCTCGATGCCCTTAGCCTCTTTTACAGCCTCGCTCAACATCTTGCAGTACAAATCATAGCCCACTGCCTCCATATGGCCGCTCTGCTCCGCTCCGAGCAAATTGCCCGCACCACGGATTTCAAGGTCTCTCATGGCAATCTTAAAGCCGCTGCCAAGGTCTGAGTACTCCTTTATCGCTGCAAGACGCTTTTCTGCCACCTCTTTTAGCATCTTGTTGCGCCTGTACATGAGAAATGCATACGCAGTACGGTTAGATCTGCCGACTCGTCCGCGAAGCTGATAAAGCTGTGAAAGTCCCATGTTGTCCGCATCGTGGATAATCATTGTATTGACGTTTGAGATGTCAAGTCCGGTCTCAATAATGGTTGTGGATACAAGCACATCTATTTCACCATTTATGAAACGGTACATGATGCGCTCAAGCTCCGTCTCCTTCATCTGTCCGTGCGCAAATGCAACAGTCGCATCCGGCACCAGCTCCTGCAGCTTTGCCGTTATGTCTGCTATGTCGCGCACTTTATTGTATACGTAGTACACCTGTCCGTTTCTGGCAAGCTCCCTGTTAATTGCCTCTCTGACAAGCTCATCATTGTACTCCATGACATATGTCTGAATCGGTACACGGTCCATCGGCGGCTCCTCAAGCACACTCATATCCCTTATGCCGATTAAACTCATGTGGAGTGTCCTCGGAATCGGTGTAGCAGTCAGTGTGAGCACATCCACATTGACCTTCATCTGCTTAATTTTCTCCTTGTGAGCCACTCCGAAGCGCTGCTCCTCATCGATTACCAAAAGCCCCAGATCCTTAAACTGCACATCCTTTGAGAGTATGCGGTGTGTTCCGATAATAATATCGACCTCACCCTTTTTAAGCTTCTCTATCGTCTTTTTCTGCTCCGCTGCGCTTCTGAAACGGCACATCAAATCCACATTCACCGGAAAATCCTTCATCCTCTGCGAAAACGTATCATAAATCTGCTGTGCCAGAATGGTTGTCGGGGCAAGATATGCCACCTGCTTGCTGTCCTGCACTGCCTTAAAGGCTGCACGGATTGCAACCTCCGTCTTGCCGTAGCCCACATCACCGCAAATCAGTCTGTCCATTATTTTATGACTCTGCATATCGGTCTTTGTGGCTTCAATTGCAAGAATCTGATCCTCAGTCTCATCAAAAGGGAAAAGCTCCTCAAACTCTCTCTGCCATACCGTATCCTCGCCGAAGGCATATCCGTTTTGCTGCTCACGCTGGGCATACAGCTTCACCAGGTCTCCTGCAATCTGCTTTACCGCACCTCTGACACGATTCTTAGTCCTGGTCCATTCCTGACCGCCAAGCTTGTTGAGCTTTGGTTTTCTGGCATCCTTTCCGGCATACTTTTGTATCATGTCAAGCTGGGTGGCAAGAATATAGAGATTGGAGCCACCCTGATACTCTATCTTGATGTAGTCCTTTACCTTTTTGTCCACCTCAAGCTTTTCAATGCCGCGGTAAATACCGAGTCCGTGGTTTTCATGCACCACATAGTCCCCCACCGACAGATCGGTAAAGCTCTGTATTTTTTCACCCTCATAGGTGCGGTGACGCTTCTTTTTCTTCTGCTGCGCCCCAAAAATATCTGACTCCGTAATCACGGCAAACTTTAGGATAGGATATCACAGATCAGGGAATCACATGCTTTTACACTGAAAACTACGACCATGAGCTTTTTGAGGGGCAGATTATGGTCTGCTACGGCAAGGT
>OKTR01000660.1_pt1 | contig 10948 bp, 8 predicted proteins | sample 1606431 | NCBI WGS metagenome assembly OKTR01 (sample SAMEA3879591, study PRJEB24766) | human gut metagenome | biome: human-associated habitat; feature: feces | place: USA | collected 1985/1987
CGCATAATCCATATACGCAAGATTATGCTCAATTTTTTGTATAGTTTTTAATTGGCGTTTAGTATAAGTGAGTAAAAAAACTCCCCCTCCGTCTTTGTTGGCGGAGGGGGAGTTTTTTACATCATTCAAGTGTAAACGATCTGAGCATTGAATTGCCGCTGCCCTTGAAGGTGAGGTAAACCGAATTAACACCGTCGGGGAGACTAATGTCCGAGCTGTATGTTTCCCAGACATTGCTGAATTCCACTTTTATCTCACCGAGGCTATCGCCGTCCCATTTGGTTCTCACCTCGTATATGCCCTGAGCATATCCTCTTGTGGTAACGGATACCCTGCTGACATTATGACAATCGAAATATTTGAATCCCGCAGTAGTGCCGTCGGTGATATTGCCGATATAACCTGTTTCCTCGTCACCGTCTCTGCCGTCCTGCATGATCTTCGGAGCACCCTCCTCACCCAGATATAAGGAGTGCTTCGGAGTGAAAAGATTGCAGGCAAGGTATGCGGGATATTCGCCCTTACCTTCAAGAGGACCGCCGTTAAGTCCGCAGGAGGTCATTTCCGCCTGAGTAAATGAGCCGTCGGCATTAAGCTCCAGCCTTTCCGCACAGCCCTGTCTGCTGTACCATGTGCCGTTAGTGTGACGGTGATAGAAAATGTACCAATTATCATTTATCATGACAATGCTGCCGTGATTGTTTGCCCCCATTGCCATAGGCAGCTTGGCGGGCTTGTAGCTGTCAATGTGCAGATCGGTGTTGCTGATAAGCACTCCGCCGTACTCAAAGCCTTCAAGCGGACTGTCGCTTAAGGCATAGCAAAGCTCGTGCATGACCTCGGAGGAGTAGATCAGACAATATTTTTCCCCCACCTTTCGGATAGATGAAGCCTCAAAAAAGGCGTGTCCTTCAAAACCTGTACCGCTGCTGTATTCACAACCGGGTATAACTGTTACAGGCTCGGACTTAACAGTGAGCATATCCTTGTCAAGTACCACAGCTTTTGAACCTGTTCTGCCCTTATCTCCCTTACCGCAGAATCCGCTGTAAAGATAAGTGTTTTCTCCTTCTGTGATAACCCCGGGGTCAAACTGCGGCTCGTCTCCCTCGCGTTCCCCAAGCCTTGTTCCGTCGGGATAATGAACATATCCGTAAAACTCATATTTTCCCGCAGGAGTGTCGCATACAGCAACAGACATGACCTGCACCTTGTCAAGAACATAGTAGAGATAGTATCGTCCGTCAGGTCCCACGGTAACATCGGGGGCATAAAGGCACATCTTTCCTTCCTTGTTCATAGGGTCATCGCATCTGCCGTAAATAACGCCCTCACAACGCCAGTCACCCAAATCATCAACAGGCGCAGACCAGCACATATAGTCACCCATGCAAAAAACATATCCGTTAAAAAAATCGTGAGAGCCGTAAATATAAACTCTGTCCCCGAAAACATAAGGCTCGCCGTCGGGAATGTATTCCCAGCTCGGCAGATAGGGGTTGAATGCAGGTGTTTTACTCATTTTATTTTTCCTCCCATTTCTCTCATAACAGTTGCGTTTGTCAGGAATGAAACAAACTCGCTTTCGGCAGCAGCGGACTTTGCACCCTCAGATGTAAACAGCATTTCAGCCCTGTTATCCTCGGTGTATTTATCCCATTTTGGAAGTGCCTCACCGTTCCTGTCCTTGCCGTTGGGGTCGCCCGTTTTGATAAAGTTTATCCAATAGCTGCTCATCTGCCTTGCAAGGTCGTAATGTCTGCCTGTATATGGTCTGGTGCATTTTGCAATAGTGTCAAAGAAAAACCACAGATCAACCGAATGGAATGTACCCGGGTTATCGTCCCCGGGAATATCGGGTATAAAACGGTAATAATAGCAGTCTCGGGGTTCGTTCAGTCTGCTTTCGCAGATAAAGGCGGATTTCACACCGATCTCGGGGTGACTGACAGCTGCATAACCGCACCATGATTTTTTCACCGCTTCGTCAAATCCGAGGAATTTCTCTGCATTATCACCGAAATATTTTATCGCTTTATTTCTCAGCTCATCAGTATCATCAGCCTTGATCCCCTCAATAAATTCATCTCCCGTATTTCCTGCCATAACGGGAACTCTCACACGATCGCCCGAATAAAAGGCTTTCATAGCATCGCCCTTGCAGAATTTGTCGTCCTGTACAATGCAGAACATAACATTTCTCGCGCCTCTGAACTCGGAATATTTACTTCTTACAAAAGAAGCATCAAGCTTTCTTGCCTCTTCAAGTGAGGAAACACCCATAAAGCTGAAAAACTCCTCCCCAAGCTTCTCTGCCTTTTCAAGAGGGAGCGGAACAAAAAAAGGATTTGTCTCATAAGGACTGCGGAACATTCCGCTAAGTACAACGGCTTTGTTGAAAGCTCCCTCATTATCTCTGCAAGCCATCTGAGCAAGAACACTTCCGCCCCCTGCAGACTGACCAGCAATAGTGATATTGTCAGGATCGCCGCCGAATGAAGAGATGTTTCTTTTAACCCAGCGAACGCCTGCCTGCTGGTCAAGGCTGCCGAAATTGCAGGGAGCATCGGGCTGAGCTGCAGTAATATCGGGGTGAGCAAGAAAACCTAACGCACCGAGACGATAGTTAACGGTGACTACAACAACACCCTGTCTTGCGAGACGTTCACCGTCAAACTCCATTTCCGAGGTATAACCCCACTGATAACCGCCGCCGAAGAACCACACAAGAACAGGCAGTCTTTCATCGGTGCTCTTTGCATTCGTCCATACATTAAGGTAAAGACAGTCCTCGCTCATGGGAATGTCGGGGTCAACGTGCCATTCACGGCAGTAAATGTCCGTACCAAGTCCGGGGACGTCCTGCATAGAAATCGGAGCAAAGGTAAAAGCGTCAAGGATACCCTTCCAATTTTGGCATGGCTGAGGAGCACGCCAGCGGTTTTCTCCTATGGGCGGCGCAGCAAAGGGGATACCCTTAAACGCCGAAACTCTGGGGTCGGCGGCGGGAAGTCCCCTGACCGTTCCATTCTCTGTTTCCGCAATTCTTATCATAAGTATCATCTCCGAAAATGAATTATTGCAAATATATTACCATATTTATCCCGGATTTTCAAGAAAAAATGTGCGATATGCTTAGCACTAATGTTCATTTTTTGCGATTTGAGAATAACAATAAGTGATACATCACAATTTTTGATAGTTAAAAAAGCAATAATCGAATTGCGGCAGTTGTTTTTTTGTGCTATAATTTTTTAAAAGGATATGATGATCGTATCAAAAAATTACGGAGATGATGCTATGAACTTAAAAAAAATAACAGCGGCACTGCTCTGTATGCTGATGCTTTCAGCCTGCGGTAATGAAGCGAAAAGTGAAGGTGCCGAAACCGTTGCCTCAACCGCTGCCGAAACCACATTGGCAGTGACAGAAGCGGAAAGCGGAAACAATGCTCCCAAGATCAAAGAGGATTTTACAAAAGATATGACTGCCGCAAGAGGACGTGGAAGTGCCTCTGTAGCTTTGGTAGATGATACAACAGCCTCCGACGGAAAGGCAATGCTCATCAGCGGCAGACAGGAAGCGTGGAACGGTGCCGAGTATCCCGCAGAGCTTTTCAGAGGCAATGAAATTGAGGTGTCAGGCTCATTTAAAAGCTCCAATCCCTCGGTAAGGGTATCGGTACAGTACACAGTCATGGGAAACACCTGCTATAACGGAGTTTTCACTGTAAATACCAATGACAGCACATATTCCTCGGGGAACGGCAGCTTTATCATTCCTGACAGTGCGGAAAGCATTCTCGTTTATATCGAAAGCGATAATCTTGACGATATTTATGCCGATGATTTTTCCGTAACGGTCAAGGGTGAATATACATATCTTGCAACTCCTGCCGAGCTTCCCTTTGCCGACACATCGGGATATCCTTCCTTAAAGGATGCCTATTCGGATTACTTCCGTATCGGTGTGGCAATTTCCCCCGCAATTCTTGAAAAGCCCGAATACAGCGAGCTTGTCAAGGCACAGTTCAACAGCGTAACAATGGAAAACAACATGAAGCCCGAAGCGATATTCGATCATCAGAAAAACGTTTCCGACCCCGAAAAATATATGGAATGCCCCGCACTGCGTTTCGACCGTTTCAAGTCGGAGCTGGATTTTGCAAGGGATAACGGAATGACCGTCAGAGGTCACACACTTATATGGCATTCTCAGACACCCAACTGGATATTCTACAAGGACTATAAGGTGGGCGGAGAGCTTGCAGACCGTGAGCTTATGCTAAAGCGCATGGAAAACTACATAAAGAGCGTTATGGAGTGGACAAACGAAAATTACCCCGGACTTATCAGCGCATGGGACGTAGTTAACGAAGCCGCAGCAGACGACGGCGGTATGAGAGAGAGTCTTTGGTACGAAACTATCGGCGATGATTATATCGCAAAGGCATTTGAATTTGCCCGCAAGTATGCTCCCGAGGGAACAAAGCTTTTCTACAACGACTACAACAGCTACATGGCAGGCAAACAGAAGGATATCCTTGCATTCTTAAAACCTATTGCAGAAGCAGGAAACATTGACGGAATGGGTATGCAGACTCATATCAATACAGGTACCAGTCCTGCACTTTACATGATCGCTCTGAAAAAATACCATGAGGAGCTGGGTGTTGAGATACACATAACCGAGCTTGATGTGGGAACACAGAAAAACGGCGACTGGGAAAAGACTCAGGGAGATTATTACAGAGATTTTATGCAGAGACTTGTTGAGCTTAAAAAAGAGGGCGTTCCCATTACAAGCGTAACTCTGTGGGGTCTTACCGATGCGCTTTCATGGAGAGCGGGAGAATTCCCCCTTCTGTTCAATGCAGATCTTTCCAAAAAGCCTGCATTTGACGGAATGATCGAAGGTGCAACAGATCCCCGCTCATAATTCAAAAAAGCATGAATCAAAAAACGGACTGCTGCGGCAAACGCTGTAACAGTCCGTTTTGTGTATTATTGCAACAGTATATTGCTTCCTGTAATATTGGTTTTATTATTTCCCATTGACTTTCCGTCATATCACTTGTATATCTCATTCTTCTTTTATTATACCACATTTATCTTGTGAAGACAAGCTCTTATTGCACCGTGTCTAAAATCAACTGGTTGAATCTTTTTGCAAACATCGGCGGAATATTGTGAGCAGCCTTATCCCATATCTCACACCGACAATTCGGATTGATCTCAGCCATTCGTTTGACGCTGTCCATTACTTCTTTTTGTTCTTTTCCTCCGGCCAACGCAATAATAGGAATTGGCACTTTGGCAAAGTCCGGTTCGCTTTCAAATGTTATGCCATTATTCACGGAATTACGAATAGTATCAATCTTAACATTCTGCATCTGATGAACAAATTTTTTCCTCGGCTCTCTGGGAAGTCCATTCATCATGCCTATGATATTACAAAGCCACTTTTTCTTGAATGAAGCAAATTGCTTTTCATTCATTTTCATAACTTCCGCTAATGAAGATTCCGTTTTGTTCAGCCACGGACTGACGATTATGGCAGAATAAAATAATTCCGGATATTCCGATACGAGCTTGAAAGCAAGTTGCGCACCCAATGAAAATCCCACCAGTAAAACTTTTTTGTTGAGGCTTCTTATCATGTTTACAAGTTCGGCACAACACATATCCGTGTAAAAGATTCTGCCCGCTTCATCTCCAAATCCCATGATATGGGGTACGATAATGTGAAAAGAATTAGCGAGCGAATATTGCCTACCATAGCAATGCACAAAATTTGCTCCATGCAGCATCACTATAATGCTATTGTTTTCCTTCCCATATTCTTCAAGCTTCAATTTGTGCTTCCTCCGTCAAATTCCGATTTGTCGAGCAGTTTATCCCGACCAATTACCAAAACCATTATACCATATCCGCACAGAAAAATCAAATATAAAATCAAAAGAAAGGACAACAAACCAATGAGAAAGAACAAGGAATCCTGTTCCATCTCCGAATTTTGCAGGAACAACAATTTCCGAACGCTTGAGTTTTACAAAATGTTGAGCAGACACCCGGAGCTTGCAAAGAAATTCAAAACCAACGCCAAGGGCGAACGTTTGCTTGATGAAAAAGCAATAACGGCGGCAGGGGCAATTCTCCGCAAAGAGAACAGAGCCAAGCAGGGCAGAAGTTCCGCTTACTCTGCTGCCGATGAAATAAGAACCTGTCTTCACAAGCATATGCGCACGTCTTTTCGGCAAATTTTGCCGCAGAATGCGTTAAAAATCCTTGCCGGGCGAAAGCCCGCCTGCGGATTTTTGCCTACTCTGCAACAAAATTATGCTCGAAAATCCGCACACATTTCTTATGAAGACAGGTTCTAAATATTCTTGCGGCGAAAAAATGAAGTGCTGCGAAATGAAATGAGCAATTTAATTTTTGGTCAAGCACTTACCCCCTGCATAGCATTGACCGCTCTGCAGGGGGGATAATCATTTATCGCTATTTTCGGACGAACCCGAATTTTTTTCACCAAGCTCACGCAGCTGCTTTTCCATCGCAGACTGCTTTGCAAGAATGGTGTTGACTTTGTCGTAAAGGTCCTCTATCATGATCTCCGTCTTGAGATTGACCTTGTAGTCATTCTCAGCCCTGCGGCGGTCTTTTTCCTCCTGGCGGTTCTGGCTCATCATAATAAGCGGAGCCTGAATGGCGGCAACGCAGGACAGAACCAGGTTCAGCAGTATGAATGGGTATGGGTCAAATGCCTTTGCGGCAAGAACCGCATTAACTATCATCCACAAAATAAGCACGCCTGTAAACGAAAAGATGAATGCCCAGCTTCCCGCAAATTGCGCAATGGTATCGGCGGCTCGCTGTCCGAGTGTGGATTTTTCCTTTTCATTCTGAGGACTTACCGAAATTTTGCTGTCAGCCAGCATATTAAGGACTTCCTCGTCCGTCATGTCATGACGGATATCTTCAAGAACTTCTTTAAGCAGCTTTCGATTTTCCTTCATTTTGGTTACTCCTATTATTTGATATCGCTTTTAATTATAATTGAGCTTGTTATACCCACTATACCATATTTTTGTATCAAAAGTCAATCCGAAATTGATGATGACATCTCAGAACCCGTCTTCACAAGCATATGCGCACGTCTTTTCGGCAAATTTTGCCGCAGACTGCGTTAAAAATCCTTGCCGGGCGAAAGCCCGCCTGCGGATTTTTGCCTACTCTGCAACAAAATTATGCTCGAAAATCCGCACACATTTCTTATGAAGACAGGTTCTCAGCTTATTGACAATCCCTTCCCGCTATGCTATAATCAACCATAGCGGCTCAAAAAAATCTCGGAGGTTTATGATGGAAAAGAAATTACACAGCTTCATCTGCACAGAGGATAATGTGCGGATAGGCGGCAGAACTATGCTTGAAAACGATATCAGATACATGGACTACACCTGCACATATGTGGAGTTCACATTTACGGGTACATATGCCGAGGCAGAGATAATAAGCGACCTTACACCCTCCGAGGATATTTTCAGGGCGTGGGCTGTGGTGTGCGTCAACGGCTCGACTCAGCCCGCAAAGCGCTTCAAGCTTGACAGCAAAAGGGCAGCATATGAGCTTTATTCTTCCGATAAAGAGGAGACCGTCACGATCCGCCTGATGAAAGTGTCCGAAGCGGCATTTTCCAAAATGGGCGTGGCAGAGATACGCATAGACGGCGAGCTTCTCCCTCCCCCCAAGCCACAGTATCAGCGCAGGATAGAATTTGTGGGCGACTCAATAACCTGCGGATACGGAATCGACGGCGTGTGGAACAAGGACGTTTTTTCCACCGAGACCGAGAACCCCATCAAGGGCTATGCCTATAAGACCGCTCAACTTTGCAAGTCCGAGTTCCAGTATGTTTCATGGAGCGGAATGGGCGTGCTTTCCAGCTGGGTAGATGAAAAGGCGGAAAAGCCCCTTGACAACTGGCTTATAACCGATATTTACCCCTACACCGACAGCGGACTGGAAAACACTCTGGGACGTGAGGGCCACGAAAATCATACAAAGTGGGATTTTTCAAAGTATGTTCCGCAGATCATAGTGTTCAATATGGGCACAAACGACCAGTCATGGACAAAGAAGATACCCGAAAGAGTGGAGCAGTTCGGCGAGAAGTATTATGCGTTCATAAAGATGCTGCGTGAGCATAATCCGAACGCATATATCGTCTGCGCATACGGCGTAATGGACGACCCTCTTGCGGAAACGGAGGAAGCGCAGATAGAGCGTTTCAAGAGCGAGCTTGATGATAATATCGAGTTTGTACGTCTCCCCGTCCAGCAGGAAGCAGACGGCATCGGCGCCGATTGGCACCCCTCGGAGAATACTCATACAAAAATGGCGATACTTCTTTCGGAAAAGATAAACGGCATTTTTGAGAAAATGGGACTGTAATAGAGAAAGAGCTGTTCACACATTGTGGCAGCTCTTTTTGGTATGTGTGGATATCAAGAAAATCAGCACAAATAAGCACAAAGGTAAAGGGTTTAGGTCAAGCCTTTTTCCCGAAAGGCTTGCGGGAGTCCAGAGGGCAGAGCCATCTGGTCGCTGTCCGCAGACAGTGAAATCCGTTTGCGAGCAGTTAAAGCAATTATGCTGATAGCCGACTGACTAACAAATTCTAAAGCCGCCTGCACCTAAAATTCAGAGTCTTGCAAATGAATATTTCCTATCAATATAAGCTAAAAGCTATAAAAATGCAGGCGGCTTGAAACTGAGAGCTATTTTGAAAAAATAGCATTTCTGCTATATCTCTCTTTTTTAACAAAACAGGCAGATGTATTAAAATCACCTGCCTGTTTTTGTTTATATTGCCAAAATCTTATAATATCCCTTGACATTGTAGGAATTATGGTGTATTATATAGCCATAGTAATTCATACCATACAGCTATGATAAATATGATTAGAGTAAATTCCCGCAAATAAGGAGCAAACAGAACATGAAGATCAGGTATCTGGCGCTCAGATGTACCATACGAATGTGCAGCTGATATGCGCTTTAAATAAGAAAATTCGTACATTCAGTGTGATATACACAGAAACTTGATTTATAAGGAGATATTTAAAATGAGTAATTTTGCAGGAAGAGATCTTAAGTTTGAAACCAAGCAGCTTCATATCGGACAGGAGAACGCAGACCCCGTTACTGACGCAAGAGCAGTACCTATCTACGCTACTTCTTCCTATGTTTTCCATAACTCCCAGCACGCAGCAGACCGTTTCGGCCTCAAGGACGCAGGCAACATCTACGGCAGACTTACCAACCCCACTCAGGACATCTTCGAGCAGAGGATCGCTGCTCTTGAGGGCGGTGTTGCAGCTCTTGCAGTAGCTTCCGGCGCAGCTGCTATCGCTTACACTATCCAGAACCTGGCAAAGGCCGGCGAGCACATCGTTGCTGCCAAGACCATTTACGGCGGTACATACAACCTCCTCGAACACACTCTTCCCGAGTACGGCATCAGCACTACTTTCGTTGATCCCGATGAAGATGGCGCATTCGAGAATGCTATCCGGGACAATACCAAGGCTATCTTCATTGAGACCCTCGGCAACCCCAACGCTAACCTTATCGACATCGAAAAGACCGCTGAGATCGCTCACAAGCACAAGATCCCTCTGGTAATAGACAACACCTTCGGTACTCCTTATCTTATCCGTCCCATTGAGCACGGTGCAGATATCGTAGTTCATTCCGCAACAAAGTTCATCGGCGGCCACGGCACTGCTATCGGCGGCGTTATCGTTGACAGCGGCAAGTTCGACTGGGAAGCGAGCGGAAAGTTCCCCTCCCTCACCGAACCCAACCCCAGCTACCACGGCATCAGCTTCACCAAGGCAGTAGGCGCTGCGGCTTTCGTTACAAAGATCAGAGCTATTCTCCTGAGAGATACAGGCGCAACCCTTTCTCCTTTCCACGCATTTATGTTCTTACAGGGTCTTGAGACACTCTCCCTGAGAGTTGAGAGACACGTTGAGAACGCTATCAAGGTAGTAAATTACCTGAACGCTCATCCTCAGGTAGCAAAGGTAAATCACCCCTCACTTGCAACAGGCAAGCAGAAGGAGCTTTATGACAAGTACTTCCCCAACGGCGGCGGAAGCATATTCACGTTTGAGATAAAGGGCGGGCGCGAAGAGGCATGGCGGTTCATTGACTCGCTGAAAATATTCTCGCTGCTGGCCAACGTGGCCGACATGAAGAGCCTGGCCATCCACCCCGCCACGACGACCCACTCGCAGCTGACGGCCGAAGAGCTGGCCGGGCAACACATAACGCAGGCCACAGTGAGGCTGTCGGTGGGCACTGAGCACATAGACGACATCATAGGCGACATCAGCCAGGCCCTCGACAGGGTGTGACACTACCCACGCGCGCCGGCGGCAATCACCCCGACGGGCATTGCAAAAACAAAAAGAGCCCCGTAACTTCACAGTCACGGGACTCTGTTAGCTATAAAAAGTAAGTAATAACGAATTTAATATGTAGTCAGTAGTTGTTTGCTTATTTAGGCAGGTTGAATGCCCTTGTCATCTCGGCCATCTGCTCGTCGGTCATGCCGTCGGGCTCGAAGCCCATGCACTTGGCGTCGATGTAAATCTTGGCGCTCTTTGAGAGCACGTCAATCTGGTCGAAAGCGTCCATCACGTCGAGGCCCTTGGCAAACACGCCGTGCTTCTCCCACAGCACCACGTCGTAGTCTTCGAGCTCCTTCAGCGTGGCGTCGGCCAGGTCGTTGGAGCCGGGCAGCTGGTAGGGCACCACGCCCAGGCCAAGCGGGCAGAAAGCCTTGGTCTCGGGAATCATGCTCCACAGTATGCGCGTAAGCACGTCCTTGCCCAGGAATTTCTTGTTGTGGCTCATGGCAACGAGCTCTATCGGGT
>OKTR01000674.1_pt1 | contig 10712 bp, 9 predicted proteins | sample 1606431 | NCBI WGS metagenome assembly OKTR01 (sample SAMEA3879591, study PRJEB24766) | human gut metagenome | biome: human-associated habitat; feature: feces | place: USA | collected 1985/1987
CACGAATTCATAGTCCTCGTCCCGGAGCTGAATCTCGTCCAGATCGGGGAATTCCGGCATGACCTCGATGGATGCGAAGGAGGTCTGGCGCCGCCCCTGCGCGTCAAAGGGCGAGACGCGCACCAGCCGGTGAACGCCGTTCTCGCTCTTGAGAAATCCGTAGGCATGGGGTCCCTCCACCGTGATGGTGGCGGATTTCAGTCCGGCGGCGTCTCCGTCCAGCCAGTCCAGCAGCTTGACCTTGAATTTGTTGGTCTCTGCCCAGCGGGTAATCATGCGGTACAGCATCTGACACCAGTCCTGCGCCTCGGTTCCGCCGGCGCCGGGGTGGAAGGAGACAATGGCGGTGCTGTTGTCGTACTCGCCGACCATCAGCGCCTCGATGCGCATCCGTTCCGCCTGTGCCTTGAGGTCGGCAAGCTCGGATTTGACCTCGGGCAGGCTGTCCTCGTCGTTTTCCTCGATTGCCATTTCTGCCAGCGCGATAGCGTCCTCCAGCCGGCTTTTCAGATCCGTGTACTCCTCAATCGTGTCCTTGGACTGCTTGATGGTTTGCAGTACGCGGGACGACCGCGCCTGATCGCCCCAGAAATCGGGGGCAAGCGTGGTCTGCTCCAATTCTTCAACCTTGGCTGTCAGCGCCTGGATATGCAGTGCCTGACTCAGCTCCTCTATGTCGGGACGCATCCCGACCAGTTCCCGTTTGGCTTCCTCTAATTCAACGATCAAAACAAACACCTCGGCATTCACAGTGAATTACATATATCTATCTGATTCAGTATACCACATTTGCGCCCCGCTGACAAGGGGGAATGTTAAAATTTTCTGTGAATCCGTGGTTGACGGCTGCTTTTCGGTCGGTTGCCGTGTGTGCGGTGCGGATTTGACCTGACAGCCCGTTTTTTTTGCCGGATACCGGAATCCGAAAAAAATAAAAAAATATTTGAAAAACCCCTTGACAAACGCGCTCGAAACGTGTATAATACAGCCATTCAACACTTTACCGTGATAAAGCGATAAAGTACGTAAAGAAAGACGAGGACACACCAATGAAAAGAATAGCAAGAATCGTATGCACCCTGCTGGCGCTTGCCACCGTCGCTGCCTGCACCCTGAGCTTCGCCGCCTGCGGCAAGAAGGCGGACGATCTGGAAACCGTCCGGAAGAACGGCAAGCTGGTCGTCGGCATTACCGAGTTTGCACCGATGGATTACCGCGATGCCGACAAAAACTGGATAGGCTTTGATGCAGATGCCGCCAGCGCCTTCGCCGCATACCTCGGCGTGGAGGTCGAGTTTTCCCTCATCGACTGGGATCGCAAGACCTTTGAGCTGGAGGCGGGCACCATCGACTGCGTCTGGAACGGCATGACGCTGACCGATGATGTGAAGGCAGCCATGTCCACCTCCAAGCCCTACTTCAACAACGCGCAGGTCGTGATCGTCCGTGCCGACCGCGCGGCGGATATCAAGACTGCCGCGGACTGCAAGGGGCTGACCTTTGCGGTGGAGAAGGGCTCTGCCGGCGAGGCGGCGGCAACCGCCAACGGCTTTAAGATCACTGCCGTCAAGGATCAGGCAACCGCGCTGACCGAGGTAAAGGCGGGCACCAGCGATGCCGCCGTGGTTGATTTCCTCATGGCGATCAGCATGGTCGGGGAAGGGACGGATTACAGCGATCTCACCTATACCGTCCGGCTGGCTGACGAGGAGTACGGCGTCGGCTTCCGCAAGGGTTCCGACCTTGTCCAGAAGCTGAATGACTTCTTCAAAGCAAGCTATGCCGACGGCTCCATGCTGAAGATCGCAGAGACTTACGGCGTACAGGCTGCCGTCATCGAACAGAAGTGATTGACACAGCGCTGCTTTTCCAGTAAGATAGACAACGGTTTCCCCGGCGGAGCTGCCGCCGGGGAAACCGCCGTGTCCAGACTAACGACAGGCGGTACATACCATGACGACTTTTTCCGAACAGTTCCCCATTGTCTTTCAGGCGCTGAATATTGGCTTTGTGCAGACGCTCAAGCTGTTTTTCGTGACGCTCATCGGCGCGATCCCGCTGGGCCTGATCATTTCCTTCGGCTCCATGAGCAATTGGGCGCCGCTTGGCTTTCTGCGCCCGCTTCTTAAAAATCTGCCGAAAAACACGAAGCTGACGTGGTGGCAGCGGTTCCAGATCTGGTGCTATGTGGACTTCAAGCCCATCCGCATTATCGTCCGCTTCATCATCTGGGTCGTGCGCGGCACGCCGCTGATGCTCCAGCTGCTGGTGTTCTATTATTTTCCCGGCCTTGTGCTGGGCAAAAACATCTGGGGCGGCGGCGAAGCCGGGCGCTTCCTCGCGTCCTCCATCGCGTTCATTTTCAATTACGCGTGCTATTTCTCCGAGATCTTCCGCGGCGGCATCCAGGGCGTGCCCAAGGGCCAGCAGGAGGCCGGGCAGGTGCTCGGCATGACGAACCGGCAGATCTTCTTCAAGGTCACGCTTCTGCAGATGGTCAAGCGTATTGTCCCGCCCATGTCCAACGAGATCATCACGCTGGTCAAGGACACGTCCCTGTCCCGCATCATCGCCCTGCAGGAGATCATCTGGGCCGGTCAGGCGTTTTTGAAGGGCTCACAGGGCATTTCCGGCGCGATCTGGCCGCTGTTCTTCACGGGCATTTACTATCTGCTCTTCTCCGGCGTTTTGCAGCTGCTGCTTGACGGGCTGGAGAAGAAGCTGGACTATTTCAAGGCGTAAGGAGGCGGCGATATGTCTGTTCTGGAAGTCAGAAATCTGAAAAAAAGCTTCGGTAAGGACACCGTCGTCCTCAAGGGCGTCGATTTTTCGCTTGAAAAGGGCGAGACGGTCGCCATCATCGGCTCGTCCGGCAGCGGCAAGACGACGCTGCTGCGCTGCCTCAATTTCCTGACCGTCCCCGACGAGGGACAGATCGTGGTGAACGACGAAACGCTCTTCGACGACGCCGACCCCAATACGCAGAAGGAGCGTGAAATTCGCCGCAAGCGGCTGCACTTCGGCCTTGTGTTCCAGAATTTCAATCTGTTCCCGCAGTATACGGCCCGGCAGAACGTCATGCTGGCAAGCGAGCTGCTGGCAAAGGAGCAGCCGGATTACAAGGCGCAGAAAAAGCTGCTCCACGCGCAGATCGCCGCCCGGGCTGAGGAGCTTCTGACGCAGGTGGGGCTGAAGGAAAAGATGGATCTCTATCCGCACCAGCTCTCCGGCGGCCAGCAGCAGCGCGTGGCCATCGCGCGGGCGCTGGCCAAACGGCCGCAGTTGCTGCTGTGCGACGAGCCGACCGGTGCGCTTGACTACCAGACCGGCAAGCAGATCCTTGCGCTTTTGCAGAAGCAGAGCCGGGAAAACGGCATGACCGTCGTGATTATTACGCACAATTCCGCCCTGACCGCCATGGCCGACCGCGTCATCCGCGTCAGAAGCGGCCAGATCACCGACGTGCGGCAAAACGCAGCGCCCGTGCCGGTGGAAAGCATCGAATGGTGACGGGTATGCTGAAACTGACAATGCGCCAGATCCGCAGCAGTCTCACCCGGTTTCTGGCGATCGCGGCGATCGTCGCGCTGGGCGTGGGATTTTTCTGCGGTCTGCGGCTGACAAAGACCGCAATGGTACATACGCTTGACGACTATGCCGAGGCGCACCGGATGTATGATTTCCGCCTCGTCAGCACGGTCGGCTTTGACGAGACAGATGCGGTGGCCCTTGCCGCCGACACGCGTATCGCTGCCTGCGAAGGAGAAAAGAGTGCGGACGCGCTGGCCTCCGTCGCAGATGGGGCGGCGAAGCCGTGCAGATTTTTGTCGCTGCCTGAGCAGATCGACCTGCCGGGCTTAAAATGTGGAAGATTTCCGCAGACGGCGGAGGAATGTCTGGCTGACGGGCTGCTGTATTCCGAAAAGGATCTCGGAAAAACAGTCGTTCTGACGGAAGAGAACGACGAAGATACGCTGGACGGCTTCAACCGCCGGGAATTTACCATCGTCGGAATCGCCAAGAGCGTCTTATACATCAATTATGAGCGCGGCGGCACCTCCATCGGCAGCGGAACGCTTTCGTCGTTCGTGTACATTCTGCCGGAGGCGTTTGCACTGGATTATGAGACGTCGCTCTATCTGCGGCTGGCTGACCGGCAGGGTGAGGTCTATTCCGATGCGTATACCGCCTGTATAGACGAGGCGGAGCCGTGGGTCACGCAGCTTGCCGAGAGCGCGGCTTATGGGCGCAGCGATCGCCTCTATGAAGAGGCCGAGCAGACGCTCTCCGACGCGCGTGAAACGCTGGATGAAAAGCAGCAGGAGTTGGCCGATGCAAAGCAGGAGCTTGCCGACGCGAAGCAGGAGCTGGAAGACGCGCATCAGACGTATGCTGACGGCGTTGTTTCTCTGGCCGACGCAAAGCAGGAGGCGGAGCAGGAACTGGCCGACGCATACCAGAAGCTGGTGGATGGGCAGCGGACGATCGAGGAAAATGAACAGAAGCTGGCCGATGGCGAACAGGAGCTGGCAGACGGCGAAAAAAAGCTGGCCGACGCGAAGCAGACCTATGAGGAAAACGCCGCCAAATTTGAAAAAGAAAAGAAACAGGCCGAGAACGAGATGAGCTTCGCTTTCGCGCAGCTCCAGAAAGCACGCGAAACGCTTGCCGAGCAGCAGCAGCAGTTAGACGCGCAGAAAGCCGCGCTCGACAAACAGGAGGCGCAGATAGACGCTGCGGTTTCCGCAGGAGCGATGTCGCCGGAGGCGGCGGAGGCGGCCAAAGCGCAGATCGCGGCGGCGCGTGGGCAGCTTGCAGCGGCGCAGGCGCAGCTGGACGAGGGCAAGAACGTGATACTCGATATCGAGGTGCAGGGTGCTCTCCAGGTGCATCGGAAAATGCCCGAGGCTGTTATGGTGTTTATCATCCCGCCCTCCATGAAGGAGCTTGAAAAGCGCCTGCGCAGCAGAGGCACGGACTCCGAGCGTAAGATTGAAGCCCGCCTCATCCGCGCAAAAGAGGAGTATGCCGCAGCCGATTTTTATGACTATATTATAATAAACGACGACGCCGATAAGGCCGCCAAGGAATTTTCGGCAATAATCACGGCTGAGTATTGCAGATATGACCTTAGAAAAAACTATTTAAGTGAGGTAGACTGACCATGATGCTTTATCCCCCTGTTGCCGAGCTTGTGAGCAAGACCGGCAACCGCTATCAGCTTGTAAATCTTGTTGCAAGAAGAGCTCGCCAGATATCAGCGGCAGCCGAGGAAGAGGGAATAATCCTCGATAAAAAGCCCGTTTCCGAAGCAATAGACGAGGTGTATACCGGCAAGCTTACCATAGAAAAATAACTGACAGCGGAGCTGTATTGCTCCGCTTGATTTTGCTTAAAGGCGGTGGGACATGTCTGAAAATCGCATAGCAAAAATAGCGGTCTCCGCCGCAAATTACAGCCTGGACAAGCCCTATGACTATCTGATCCCGGACAGCATGGCGGACAGCGTCGTTCCGGGAATGCGCGTTACCGTTCCGTTTTCACGCGGCAATCGCCGCAGCGAAGGAATCGTACTGGGGCTTGCTGATAGAAGCGAATGCGAAAAGCTCAAGCCTGTCGAGTCATGCCTTGATAAAGAGCCCATGCTCACGCGGGCGCAACTGAAGCTTGCCCTCTGGATGCATGACCGGCTGTTCTGTACGGTATATGAGGCTGTGAGAGCGATTCTGCCTGCCGGATGCTGGTTTGACACTGTCGGTGCGCGGCGCGTAAACGACAAAATGTGTGAAATGATCGACCTTGCCGTCGATGCCGGGGAGGCGCTTGCTCTTGCGCAGACAAAACGCAAGAAAGCACCGATGCAGGCATCGCTGCTTGAGCTGTTGTGTTCAACAGGAAGAGTCTCGGCACGTGAAGCGCTGCATTTTACGGGTGCGTCGCGGCAATCGCTCAACGCGCTTATAAACGCGGGACTTGTGACTACAGAGCTGGAGGAGGTCTTCCGCCGGCCTGAGATTTGGACGGGCAAGCTGAAGGCCCTGCCCACACTCAATCTTGAACAAAGTACTGCTTATGTCGGACTTAAAGGCTTGCTTGACGAGCCCTGTCCGGAGGCTGCGCTTTTATACGGCGTCACCGGAAGCGGTAAGACCTCTGTATATATCCGACTCATAAACGATACGATAAAAAGCGGGAAAAGCGCTATCCTTTTAGTACCGGAAATAGCTCTCACCCCACAGATGATACGGACATTTTCCGAATACTTCGGCAACGATGTTGCCATACTGCACAGCAGTCTCGGTATCGGCGAGCGCTATGACGAGTGGAAGCGCATAAAAAACGGCTCGGCAAAGCTCGCCATCGGCACGCGCAGCGCAGTTTTCGCTCCCTTTGAAAACCTTGGGCTTATAATCATGGACGAGGAGCAGGAGGACAGCTATAAGTCTGAAAGCTCTCCGCGATATCACGCACGCGACATTGCAAAATACCGCTGTGCGAAAACAAATTCGCTGCTGCTGCTGGGCTCGGCAACGCCCGATATAGAAAGCCGTTATGCAGCCGAGACAGGAACGTATAAATTCTTCGAGCTTCACGAGCGATATAACGCAATGCAGCTCCCCGCGGTCGAAATAGTCGATATGAAGAGTGAACTCAAGGCCGGAAACGGCAGTGAGCTAAGCTCCCGCCTACGCGCCGAGCTTGAGGTGAATATCTCCCGAGGCGAGCAGAGCATATTATTCATAAACCGTCGCGGAGCCAATAAGCTCATATGCTGCGGCGATTGCGGATATGTATATAAATGCCCGAATTGCAGCGTTTCGCTGACATATCACAGCGCAAATAAGCGCCTTATGTGCCACTACTGCGGCTATACGCGTAAGGCGGACAGCCGCTGTCCCGATTGCGGAGGAATGCTCACGTTTATCGGTGCGGGCACGCAGCTTGTTGAGGATGAGCTTCGTAGGCTGTATCCCGATACAGGTATTCTGCGTATGGATACGGATACGGTCAAGGCCGCCGGCAGCCATGATGCGCTGCTCGGCAGGTTTAAAAACGAAAAGATACCCATAATGGTCGGCACGCAAATGGTCACCAAGGGGCTCAACTTTGAAAATGTAACGCTCATCGGCGTTATCTCGGCTGATCAGAGCCTGTACTGCGGCGATTACCGCTCGGGTGAGCGGACATTTTCGCTCATAACTCAGGTCATCGGACGCAGCGGAAGGGGCAGCAAGCCCGGCCGGGCGATCATCCAGACCTTCACTCCGCAAAATGAGCTGATTCGCCTTGCCGCTGCTCAGGACTATGACGGCTTTTATAAAACAGAGCTCAGCCTGCGCAGACTGCAAAACACTCCGCCTTTTGCAGATATCATTGCTATAACGGCCTCGGGCACGGTCGAAAGCACAGTTATTAAATGCTGCTCTGACATATGCAGAGTGCTGAAAGCATCTACAGGTGCGCGATGCGATGTACGCATACTCGGACCGGCTCCGCTGCCGGTAGTAAGGGTAAACAACAGATACAGATACAGAGTAAATATATGCTGCAAGGCCGATAAGCAGCTGCGCGAGCTTGTCTCGTCGGTGCTCATCCGCTGCGCGAGATCAGGTAAATACAGAGGTGTCAGCGTCTTTGCTGACAACAATCCTTCCGATTAGGAGAAAATTATGGCACTTAGACACATAGTGACCCAAGAGGATAAAATACTTCATAAGGTCTGCCGCGAGCAGGTCAAATTTGATGAACGGCTCCATCAGCTTCTTGACGATATGGCCGAAACGCTTGAAAACGCAAACGGTGTCGGCCTTGCCGCGCCTCAGGTGGGCATACTTCGCCGCGTCGTTCTTGTTATTGAAACAAATGTTGAGGATGATGAGGACGAGGAGATAATTGAGCTCATTAACCCCGTCATTGTGAAAACTGAGGGTGAGCAGGTCGGCGCTGAGGGCTGCCTGAGTGTGCCCGGCGAGTACGGCATAGTCCGCCGCCCGTCGTGCGTAACAGTCCGCGCTCAGGACAGGAACGGCAACTGGTTTGAATACACCGGCACGGGGCTCACCGCAAGATGTATATGTCACGAGCTTGACCATCTCGACGGGCATCTTTTCACCGAAAAGGTCGAGCGTATGCTGTCTGAAGAAGAACTGAAGAAAAGCGGAAGCGAGGATTGAGCATGCGTATAGTTTTTATGGGCACGCCGGACTTTGCCGCTGCTTCACTGAAAAAGCTCATAGATGAAAAATACGACATTGTCGGCGTATTTACTCAGCCGGACAAGCCGCGTGACCGAGGCATGAAGCTGTCGTTCAGTCCTGTCAAGGCGCTCGCTTTGGAGCATGATATTCCCGTTTATCAGCCTACAAAGCTGCGTGACGGAACGGCGACCGAGCTTATAAGAAAACTTGCGCCAGATATTCTTGTTGTAGTTGCCTATGGCCGCATCCTGCCTGAGGACATGCTCGCAGTGCCGAAATACGGCGCGATAAATGTCCACGCGTCGCTTCTTCCCAAGTACCGTGGCGCTGCTCCCATCCAGTGGGCGGTATTAAACGGCGATAAGATAACCGGCGTTACGACTATGTACCTTGCCTCGGAGATGGACACCGGCGATATAATCTACACAGCCGAAACCGAGATCGGAGAGTTTGAGACCTCTGGAGAGCTGTTTGATAGGCTCATGGTCATGGGCGCGGAGCTTTTGGACAAGACCCTGCGCGATATTGAAGCCGGAACGGCGCCGAGAACGCCGCAGGATCACAGCAAAGCAAGCTACGTGAAAATGCTTGATAAGAGCTTAAGCCCCATTGACTGGGCAAAAACTCCGCGTGAGATCGTTAAGCATATCTACGGACTTCAGCCATGGCCTGTGGCAACAGCGGAGCTTGACGGAAAGCTATTTAAAATATATTCCGCCGAATACACTCGGACAAAAACCGCAAAAGCCCCCGGCAGCGTATTAAGCGCCGGAAAGCAGGGCATAGAGGTTGCCTGCCTCGGCGGAGAAACGATTCTTATTACCGAGCTTCAGGCAGCCGGTAAAAAGCGAATGAAAGCGTCCGACTATCTGCTCGGACATCCCATAAAGGTGGACTAAGCATTGGATAAAGCAAGGCAGGCCGCAGTTTTTGCACTCGAGAGAGTCAGACGCGACGGCGCATGGTCATCAGCGCTCGGTGACGCGATGAGAATAAAATTCGGGCTAGATCCGCGCTCGCTGGCGCTGGCCGAGAGTATATGCCTCGGCGTTATGCAAAACACCGCGCTTCTCGACTATTATATTGATCTGTACAGCAAGTCCTCGTCGAAGATCGAGCCTAAGGTACGGGATATAATGCGTTCAGGCGCATATCAGCTGCTTTTTATGGATAAGATTCCGGCTTCGGCCGCTGTAAACGAATCGGTTGCGCTGTGTAAAGAGCTCGGCTATTCAAGGGCGACTGGCTTTTGCAACGCCGTTTTGAGAAAGCTTGCGGCCGATAAGGTGCAGCTGCCCGATATCCCGGGAGAAGGCGCGGCCGAGTATCTTTCGGTCAAATACAGCCATCCGCTATGGCTTGTGCAATATATTATCTCACGCCGGGGCTATGACTCGGCCGAGGCGTTCTTTGCGGCCAACAACATGATACCCGACACCTGCCTTCAGGTGAACACACTGAAAACATCAACTCAGAAGCTTTTGGCTCGTCTAAGAGACTCCGGTGCAGAATGTGCGGAGCATCCGTGGCTGCCGGACTGCATTATTGCCACCGGAAGAATAAGCACGATGGCCGGCTTTGACGAGGGGCTGTTTTATGTTCAGGACCCTGCCGCAAAGTGCGCGGTGCTGGCTGCAGACTTGAAGCCGGGCATGGATGTTCTTGACGCATGCGCAGCTCCCGGCGGGAAAAGCTTTGCCGCGGCTATCGCCATGAAAAATAAGGGGCGCATTGATTCCTGTGATCTTCACGACAAGAAGATAGGTCTGATTAAAGATGGGGCACAGCGCCTTGGTATAGATATAATAAATGCGTTCCCGCACGATGCGAGAGCACGCTTGGGCAGACTGTATGACGCTGTTATCTGCGATGTTCCGTGCTCAGGCTACGGCGTTATCCGTAAAAAGCCTGAGATAAGATATAGGCCGCAGACGGACTGTACGGCTATGCCGCCGATTCAAACGGCGATACTCAAAAACACTTCAAAATATGTAAAATCAGGCGGACTGATAATATACTCGACCTGCACAGTTATGCAGGAAGAAAACGAAGGTGTTGTACGCCAATTTTTATGCGATCACCCTGAGTTTTCCGCCGAGAGCTTTACGCTGCCCAACGGTGAAACAGCCGATAAGGGATATACCACATTTTGGCCGGATATTCACGGAACGGATGGATTTTTTGTCTGCAAGCTGAGGAGAAATAAATGAAAAACCTTAGGAGCATGCTCCCAAATGAAATTGAAGCTGTTCTCGCAGATCTTGGCGAGCCTAAATACCGTGCAAAGCAGGTGTTCAAATGGCTCGGCAGGGGAATAGGCTCGATAGATGAAATGAGCGATATTCCAAAATCCCTGCGCGAAAAGCTAAAAAGGGAATACACCGTTTATAAGCCGAAGGTGCTCAGCAAGCAGGTATCGAAAATTGACGGCACAATAAAATATCTCTGGGAGCTTTACGACGGGAACGCGGTCGAGACTGTTGTGATGAGCTATAAGCACGGAAACACAGTCTG
>OKTR01000678.1_pt1 | contig 10623 bp, 5 predicted proteins | sample 1606431 | NCBI WGS metagenome assembly OKTR01 (sample SAMEA3879591, study PRJEB24766) | human gut metagenome | biome: human-associated habitat; feature: feces | place: USA | collected 1985/1987
TTAACTATATAAATTAGTTTTGAAAGGAAAGAAATATGAAAAAAGCAATTAAAACTATATTAACTATATATATGCTTTTATTGTTAATAGTTACATTTGGGATAAGCAATGATAATATAAGTTTACTAGCTGCTACAAATACTAATTCGGAATATGTGAATACTGTAACTGATTTAAAAACAACTGATTTAATGGGCGGTGTAACTTTATATGAGCAAAAAATGACATCACTTTTAAATGGAGATAGTCAAAAAGCTTTTCAAGAACACTTTGTTCAATGGGTAGATTTAAAAAAAGAAAATGATGTACGAATAGTTACTTGGACAAAACAAAAAGCTGATAATTGGGCTGCATCAACAACACGTGAAGCCGCAATTGAATGGGAAAAATATCATCCAGGTTGGGTAGTTGTTGCGGGGACAAACGGAGATTTCTTTAGTAATTCTGGAGCTAATACTAAAGAACCAACTACTAACTATATGCAAGAAGGAGATATGTTCAGATCAGAGTATTCCAAACTACCTAGATCAGTTATAGGTTTTAAAAAAGATGGCTCATATATAGTTGGAGAACCAAAATTAACAGAAAATATGCTATTGCATATATATGCAGAAGATGGCAGTGTATTAGAAAAAATACCAATTAGTGGATATAATACTGCAGCAACATCTGATGGAATAACACTATATACAAAAGATTGTAAGGATACTTATGATTTAACTGGTTATACAGTATGTGAAGGTGTTTATACAATTTGTAGAGTTTCAAATGGTAAAAATAAAACTGTTTTCGTAAAAGGTGAAATGGGTCTTTCAAGACCAGGTAAAACAGCTGAAAAGCCTTATCAAACAAGAGAAGAGATCAAAGAAGATGGAACATCAAAAACAATAACAGTAAGAGAATTTTATATTGCAACTAAAAATCAAGAAGTTGTTAATAAATTAAAATCTGGTGTGAAAGTGAAATGCCAATATGACTTTGTTGGTGAATGGCAAAATGTTGAAAATAGCGTAGGTTATATTCATCAAATGTTACAAAATGGTACTTCATTAAATCAATGTTCAACTGATAGCTTTATTTATACAGATCATCCTAGAACATTTATAGGCTTTAAAGAAGATGGTACTCCGGTTTTAATGGTAATTGATGGCCGTGGTAGTTCAACTAATCCAGTTAAAAAAGGAAATTATGGTGTAAGTTTATTTGAAGGCGCTGAAATTATGAAGTTAGCAGGTTGTGTTAATGCATATAACCTTGATGGTGGTGGTTCATCAACACTAATTGCTCGTAACGAAAATGGTGGATTTGATGTAATTAATCGTCCAAGTGACTATGGTTATGAGCGTTCTACAGGTAACGCAATATTCTTAGTTATGAGAGACCCTGCAGTAGAAACAGTAAGTGGAAGATCAAGCGCATCAACAATATCAATTAAGAGAAAAACAACAGACTATGCAAAATCAGTTACAGATATAAAAGTAACAGTAAATGGTAAAACATATGAAATGGAATCAGACGAAGTAATTGCAACTGGATTATTAGAAAATACAGTATACGATGTAAATGTAGAGTATAAACTAAATGGTGAATTATGCAAGAGTAGCTATAAAGCAAGTACTAATATGTATGATCCAGGAGTAGACATAAACCCAACAAGTAAAGGATTTAACATAGGATTAAGACAATCAGATGAAAATCTAATAACAAGTAAAGTAACAATAAGAGTAGAAGAACAAGAATATGTCATCGAAAATAGTGAAGGAAAACTAACAAGTTACGAAATAACAGGATTATTTAAAGATGATAGTTATCGAATTTCATATACATATGAAGTAACAATAAAAGAAAGTGGAGAAAAATACACAAGAAGTGTAGAAGAAAAAACATATCGAACATTAAGTTATGACATACCAGAAATAACAGAATTTAGCTTAAAGAAAAGAACTGGCAATAAAGCAACAGTAAACTACACAATAGAAGATGTTGATGGATTAATAACAAAAATGTATCTAGTATATAATGGCGAAAAAGTAGAATTAGAAATAGATTCAAACAAATACCAAATTGAAGAACTAGATATGAATAAAGTAAACACATTTAAATTAGTAGTAGAATATGAAACACCTGATGGAAAGACAAAAGAAATAGAGTCAGATGAATTAACATTAGGTGAAGAACATGTACATGAATGGGTTGAAGCAACATGTACAGCACCAAAAACATGTAAGACATGTGGAGCAACAGAAGGTGAAGCATTAGGACATGATTGGAAAGAAGCAACAACAGAAGCACCAAAGACATGTACAAGATGTGGAGCAACAGAAGGTGAAAAACTACCTACAGAAAAACCTAAAAAGAATTGTAAGAAAACGTCATTAATAAGTATCCTAGTGAGTTTAACAGTAGTAGCAGGATGCTTAGTAATAAGAAAAAAACATTAATTTTTAATTAGGGGTAAAGAGAATTTGAATATGAAAAAAATTAAAAACCGTTTTATAAAATTGTTTATGGCAATATGCCTTGTGTTTGTTAGTGTATTTGCTTTTACACAGGCTAATGCTATAAGTGTTGTTTTTGCAAAAACGAATACAGATTCAGAGTATGTAAATACAATAACTGATTTAAAAACTACCAATTTGATGGGTGGTGTAACTTTATATGAGCAAAAAATGACATCACTTTTAAATGGGGATAAACAAAAAGCATTTCAAGAACATTTCGTTCAATGGGTTGATTTAGCAAGTTATTCTAACGCAAATGTTAAATTAGTAACATGGACAAAACAATCTATGGATAATTGGACTGCTGCTACAACTAAAGTTTGTGCACTTGATTGGGAAAAAAATCATCCAGGTTGGATTGTTATCGCAGGAACAAATGGAGATTTCTTCAGTAATTCAGGAGACAACACGAAAGAACCTACAAATAACTTTATGGCAGATGGCGATATGTATCGTGCAGATTATGTTGGTGGATATCGTGGTGTAGTTGGTATTAATGGTGATAATACGGTTGTTGTTGGAGATCCTAAATTAAGCTCAAATATGATGCTATATATTTATGATAAAGATGGAAATGTGGCTGAAAAATTACCAATTAGTGGATATAATACTGCAGCAACATCTGATGGAATAACACTATATACAAAAGATTGTAAGGATACTTATGATTTAACTGGTTATACAGTATGTGAAGGTGTTTATACAATTTGTAGAGTTTCAAATGGTAAAAATAAAACTGTTTTCGTAAAAGGTGAAATGGGTCTTTCAAGACCAGGTAAAACAGCTGAAAAGCCTTATCAAACAAGAGAAGAGATCAAAGAAGATGGAACATCAAAAACAATAACAGTAAGAGAATTTTATATTGCAACTAAAAATCAAGAAGTTGTTAATAAATTAAAATCTGGTGTGAAAGTGAAATGCCAATATGACTTTGTTGGTGAATGGCAAAATGTTGAAAATAGCGTAGGTTATATTCATCAAATGTTACAAAATGGTACTTCATTAAATCAATGTTCAACTGATAGCTTTATTTATACAGATCATCCTAGAACATTTATAGGCTTTAAAGAAGATGGTACTCCGGTTTTAATGGTAATTGATGGCCGTGGTAGTTCAACTAATCCAGTTAAAAAAGGAAATTATGGTGTAAGTTTATTTGAAGGCGCTGAAATTATGAAGTTAGCAGGTTGTGTTAATGCATATAACCTTGATGGTGGTGGTTCATCAACACTAATTGCTCGTAACGAAAATGGTGGATTTGATGTAATTAATCGTCCAAGTGACTATGGTTATGAGCGTTCTACAGGTAACGCAATATTCTTAGTTATGAGAGACCCTGCAGTAGAAACAGTAAGTGGAAGATCAAGCGCATCAACAATATCAATTAAGAGAAAAACAACAGACTATGCAAAATCAGTTACAGATATAAAAGTAACAGTAAATGGTAAAACATATGAAATGGAATCAGACGAAGTAATTGCAACTGGATTATTAGAAAATACAGTATACGATGTAAATGTAGAGTATAAACTAAATGGTGAATTATGCAAGAGTAGCTATAAAGCAAGTACTAATATGTATGATCCAGGAGTAGACATAAACCCAACAAGTAAAGGATTTAACATAGGATTAAGACAATCAGATGAAAATCTAATAACAAGTAAAGTAACAATAAGAGTAGAAGAACAAGAATATGTCATCGAAAATAGTGAAGGAAAACTAACAAGTTACGAAATAACAGGATTATTTAAAGATGATAGTTATCGAATTTCATATACATATGAAGTAACAATAAAAGAAAGTGGAGAAAAATACACAAGAAGTGTAGAAGAAAAAACATATCGAACATTAAGTTATGACATACCAGAAATAACAGAATTTAGCTTAAAGAAAAGAACTGGCAATAAAGCAACAGTAAACTACACAATAGAAGATGTTGATGGATTAATAACAAAAATGTATCTAGTATATAATGGCGAAAAAGTAGAATTAGAAATAGATTCAAACAAATACCAAATTGAAGAACTAGATATGAATAAAGTAAACACATTTAAATTAGTAGTAGAATATGAAACACCTGATGGAAAGACAAAAGAAATAGAGTCAGATGAATTAACATTAGGTGAAGAACATGTACATGAATGGGTTGAAGCAACATGTACAGCACCAAAAACATGTAAGACATGTGGAGCAACAGAAGGTGAAGCATTAGGACATGATTGGAAAGAAGCAACAACAGAAGCACCAAAGACATGTACAAGATGTGGAGCAACAGAAGGTGAAAAACTACCTACAGAAAAGCCTAAAAAGAATTGTAAGAAAACATCATTAATAAGTATCCTAGTAAGTTTAACAGTACTAGCAGGATGCTTAGTAATAAGAAAAAAACATAATTAAAAAGACAAAATAATAAGGGAACAAGTATAAAATGAAAAAAATATCAGAAATGACTTTAAAAGAAAAAGTCGGCCAAATGATTGGCTTAGCGTTTTCTGGAGATAAATATAGTCCAGAATTGAAAATGCAAGTAGAAGATATTGAAGCGGGATTAATAATCTATTTTAAGGATAATTGCGTTAGTCCAAAACAAATATTTGAATTAAATAAGGAAATTAACAAGAATGCAAAAATAGCCCCATTTATTGCGATTGACCAAGAAGGCGGTATGGTAGCAAGAGTTACTGAAGGAATTGTTCAATCTCCTGGTGCAATGGCAATTGGAGCTACTCAAAATAAAGAAAATGCTTATTTATTAGCAAAAAATATGGGTATTGAATTACGCCACTTAGGATTTAACTTTAATTTTGCGCCAGTAGGAGACGTAAATAATAATGCTAAAAATCCTGTAATTAACGTAAGATCATATTCAGAAAACCCTGAAATGGTTGCTGATTACATGGAAGAAGCGGTCAAAGGATATCATGAAGCAGGGTTAATGACATCAGTTAAACATTTCCCTGGCCATGGTGATACAGCTGTTGATTCACATGTAGGTCTACCTATTGTTGATTTCGATAAATCTCGTTTAGATAAAATTGAATTAGTTCCATTTAAACGTGTAATAGATGACAACTTACCTGGAATTATGGCAAGTCATGTTATGTACACAAAATATGATAAAAAATATCCAACAACATTATCCAACAAAATTATTACTGGCCTTTTAAGAAACGAAATGGGCTTTAAAGGTTTAGTTGTAACAGATTCATTGACAATGTCTGCGGTATTTGATAACTTTACATTAGAAGAAATTGTTTATAATGGTTTCAATTCAGGATGTGATATACTTCTACTATGTGGAGCACGCAATGTTGAAATGCAAAAAGAATTTGCAAGTATAGCATTAAGACTTGCGGAAGAAGGGAAAATTCCTATGTCAACAATTGATGCTTCAGTTGAAAGAATTCTTAAATACAAAGAAATGTATCACGTTGGCGAAATGGCAGAAAAGTTTGAAGATATTTCAAGTGACTTAGAAAATCCATCAAGAATGGCACTAGCTCAAAAAGTTGCAGATGATAGTTTGACTCTTTTGAAAAATGAAAATGGATTACTACCACTTAAGAAAACTGATAAGGTATTAGTTGTTTTCCCACAAATAAAAGTAGTAACATTAGTTGAAAATGATGATAATACATTGAGTTGTCTTGCGGATTATATGCCATTTAAGGTTGATAAGCATTACATTTCAATAAGCCCTAGCGCAGAAGAAAAAGCGTCTTTGTTATCAAAAATTGATAAATATGATAAAATAGTGTACTGTAGTTACAACGCTAACTTCAATGAGAGTCAAGCAGAATTAATTAATACTATTGACAAACAAAAACTCGTTGTTGTTGCGGTTAGAACACCTTACGATATAACAGTTTTAGATGTTCCAACATACGTTTGTAGTTATGAAGCAAGCGTCTTAAGTTTTAAAGCACTTGCAAAATATTTAACTGGTGAAATTGAAGCAAAAGGCGTATTACCAGTTAGCATAAAGTAGAAAAGAGGAAGAACATATGAAAGTAATAGTTGTAAAAGATTATCAAGCAATGAGCGATTTAGCAGCGGAAATAATTGCTAATACAATTAAAGCAAATCCAAGCTGCACATTAGGACTTGCAACTGGAAGTAGCCCTATTGGAACATATCAAAATTTAGTAAAAGATGTTAAAGCAGGCGAAATATCATTTAAAGATGTAAAGACTTACAATCTAGATGAATACTGTGGCATTAGTAGAAGTCATCCACAAAGTTATTATTACTTTATGCATGATAATCTATTTAATCATGTTGATATTGATGAAGCAAATGTACATATACCAGCTGTTTCAAACGATCATTTAGAAGAAGATTGCAAAACTTATAATGATATGTTACACAATGCAACAATTGATTTACAATTACTAGGTATTGGTGGAAATGGTCATATTGGTTTTAATGAACCAGGAACATCATTTGAACAAGAAACATTTATCGTTAAGTTAACAGACAAAACTAGACAAGATAATAAGCGTTTCTTCAATTCTATTGATGAAGTTCCTACTCATGCTATAACAATGGGTATTAAAAACATTATGCAAGCTAAACGTATCTTAATGTTAATTAGCGGTGTTAATAAGGCAGATACAGTAGTTAAACTTTTAAGTGGTAATATTACTACTGATTTCCCTGCATCTGTATTGAATAATCACCCTGATGTAACATTAATTATTGATCAAGATGCGTATTCAAAAATGTAATTAATTAAATAAAAACTACCAACTAAATCGAAGTAATTCGCCAAAATAGTTGGTAGTTTTTTCTATTATTAGCAACAATTTGCATATATGGAATAAAAAAGTGTAAGCGTTTTTAAAAAATAGTGCTAATTCTCTTGCAAACCTGTTTTAGATATGTTATAATATAATCGCAAACGCTTTCAAATTATATAAATAGGAGGAAAATTATTTTATGAAAAAAGTTTTTGCTTTTTTGAGTACACTATTACTCACAATTGCAATGGTTGGTGTAGTTGCAGCTGGCAGTCATGTTAAAGCTGCAAGTGATAAAATCACTGTAGACCCAACATTAGCAGAAGACGAAATACCTGTATACATTATGGATAGTATCTATAGTACTTTCCCTAATTATTACGATAATGAAGCTAAATCAGACCCTAACTGGGCTGGTCCTGCTAGAATGTACCCTTGGAATGAAACTCGTTTAAGAGTTGCACAAATTGGTGCTGATGGACAACCTACAGGAAAATATTATGCTGTTTATTTCGCAGGACATACTGTTGCTGTAGAAAAAGATGGTAATGCTGTAGTTGGTGCTGGTAAAAACATTCTATTCTGGGATGTTGATGAAAGTGGCAATGTAATAGCAGTTAAGTATTCTGATGGTAGAAAAGCAGCTAGCGGTAACGCTTCTGACCCATCATTATCACATATGAGAACTAATATTTCTGGTAAAGATCTAGAATTTGATCCTACTACATTAGGTATGAATGATGAAGGTACTAACTTCTATAACAGATCAATAGTATTCAATGCTAACGGTCAAGTTATTCGTGGTATCGCATTAGATAGCGTATATACTGAAGCCGAAGCAGCTGGTGTTAAATTCTTACCTGAATACGGTTATGTAAATGGCGTTGTTAAGAAAATTGAAGAAGGCGACGTAGTAGATAAAATCAAACAACCTAAAGTTGATGAAGAAGGTAACCCTGTATTAGACGAAGATGGTAACCAAATTTATGAAGATACAGATAGAGAAAATCGTATCTATTCTAGATTCGTTTGGGAATTTATGACAACTAAACCTGAAAATGTTAACACAGTTCCTTACTTAAGTGCTGGTTGGGATGCAACTCTTTGGGATTATTGCTATGAACAAGATGGCGGTTATATGTGTATCGCTTTCGTTGGTTCTGCTGATAATACTGTTAAAGTTAAAGGCGATCAAGTTGGTGCTTATACAAATACTTTAAAAGCAAGATACATTGCTGATGGTATGAGTGAAGAAGAAGCTCTTGCAAAAGCAACTGCTGATGCTGGTAGCTCAAATCGTACTTGTGTTAAAACATTAAGAATTCCTGCTGGTGGTTTCACATTTGACTATGGTTATCTTGACAAAGGTAAAGAAACTAATGACCAATTCTTCAATGAAACAGTTATTAATGGTTACTTATATGGTAGACAATTAGTTGCAAAGAAATACACTTCAGAAGTTGTTGATGAAGATGGTACAGTTCATGAAGCTGGTTCTATCTACAAAAATGAAGAAGGTAGCGATTTATTAATCGGTCTTGCTGAACAAAAAACTTATAACTTCTCTGTTTCTGGTTTAAAATTTGTTGAAAAAGTTATTGATGGACAAAGCTATGTATTATTAAATGGTCAAAATACAGTTGAAGTTATGATGGGTTCAGAATTTAATCCTGCTCAAAGCATTAACTACAATGGTGTTATGAGATACTGGGCTAAAGATGGTGATTTATTATCTTATACTGCATCTGCAGACGCTTTAGAATTATACATTACTACTTCACAAAATGGTGGTTCTGCATTATCAAAAGTTGAACCTGCTACTGGTTATGGCGTCTATAAATCAATTGATGAAGCTAAAGATGCATTCTTAAAAGATGTTGCTGCATGGGCTAAGAAAGATGTTTCAGAAATCAAATTTGATACTGCTGCAAACTTCCAAAGCAATTTCAGTTGGGGTCAATTCTTCCCTACAAATGCTGGTAATGCTGGTAAATTAGATTATCCATCTGCAGAACAACCTTCATTCTGGAATGTTCCTGCAAACCGTGAAAAATGGGGTTGGTTAGTTGAAAAGATTTATGAAACTATGGTTAAATACCCTGGTGGAGATACTTACACAGCTTCATTAGATCATGTTAAGAATGCAAAAGAAAGCTGGTATTGCGGTTCTCCACAAACAATCGCATATGCATTCTGGTATTTCTTAACTGGTCAACAACATGGTTACTTCGGATTTAATTTCCAAGATGGTCATAACACTGAATGGATTGATGCTAGAACAAATGTTGAAAAATGGAATGATTATAAGATTGATGCTACAACAGCTGCACCTGATGACAACTGGGTAGTTACTTATAGAGTAGTTAATACAGCTACAAAGAACGAAAGTTCAATGACTGTTAAATACGTTGTTGTTGATTCTTATACTCCAACAATCTCTGTAAATGCTGATAAATTATTCATTAAACCTAAACAAGTTGGTGATTTACTAGTTATTGATCCAATTAACAAATATGAATTAGTTAAAGCTTACAATGGTCAATATAATGGCGTTGATATTAAAGGTAATGATATTACTCATCGCGTTGAATTTGATACAGAATTAAATTTCGACAGTCCTAAAGAAGGCACATTCCCTGTTGTTGCAACAGTATGGAATAATGCTCATACTAAATCTGCACAAGTTAGATTCCAAGTTGAAATATTTGATATGACTAGACCTAACGTAATCACTCGTAACGTTACTATCCTTCAAGGTCAAGACTTCGATGTTCGTGATGGTATTGCTATCGCAGTAGATAACGTTGATGGTGATTTAAGATCACAAACATATCAATGGTGGAATCAAACAAGTAAAGCAATCGATACTACTAAGATGGATAGTGGCAAAACTACAAGAACTGAAAACGTAAAAGTTGAAGTTATTGATAGAGCTGGTAATACTACAACAGTTACATTCAAATTAACTATCGTTTCAACTGCTGGTTTAACTGCAAAAGACGTTCAAGATATCGTTGAAAAAGCTGTATCTCCAGTAACTGATAGCGTTGATGATTTAGCAGTTTCTGTTGAAGAAATGTTCGGTGGATTAACTCAAGAAGTTAAAGACTCTGTAGCAAACAAAGCTACTAGTCAAGAAGTTAGAGACTTAGCTACAAAACTTGATGCATTATCTGATAAAGTTAACGCAAAAGGCTGCAAGAGCGGCGCTGCAGTTGCATTAGCACTTGCAAGTGTTGTTACTCTAGTTGCTGTAGTAGTTAGAAAAAGACACTAATTCTTAAGTAAAAAGGAGGTGGAGGGAGGTTCTTCACCTCTTTATTAAAAAAAATGCATTACATAAATTTAGACATAAAATATTTAAAAAAAGATATATATGAATT
>OKTR01000679.1_pt1 | contig 10612 bp, 9 predicted proteins | sample 1606431 | NCBI WGS metagenome assembly OKTR01 (sample SAMEA3879591, study PRJEB24766) | human gut metagenome | biome: human-associated habitat; feature: feces | place: USA | collected 1985/1987
TTAAGCGAAACTAACTACTGGTTATCAATCAATTATCAAACAAAAAAAGTTTGCCCCGGAGGAGTAATCCTTTTTACAAAGTTAGTCGTTTGAGGCAATTATGCAAGTGCCCGGGGGCGGGCCGGCTCCGGCGCGGAGCGGGGTTTCGGGCCGTTTTTGCCGGATTGGGCTTACGATTTTGGAAGAAAAGGGTTTCGTTTGGTGACATTTGTGCCGCGGCAGGCTCCGGAGGCGAACAATAATTTTTTTAGAAAAAAAGTGATTTTTTTGCCCCGGCAGCCCTCCCGCAGCGAAAAAAAGGGCCGCCGCCCTGCCCCGTGGAGGTTCCCTTTCGGAAGCCCTTCCTGCTGCAGAGCGACGGCCCGTACGGTCGTTGCGCCCGTGGTGCGGTGCCTGTGGCGTTATTCGAACTCCTTCATCACCGACTCCATCTTGCGGCGGATTTCCTCGGTGCAGAGCCGTCCGATGCTCCCCTCGTGGGTGTGGTGCACCTCCTTGACGGGACGGTATTCGCCCCGCTGGACCTCCATGCCGACACGGCGGTAGGCCTCGCGGAAGGGAACCCCCTCGAGCACCAGCCGGTTCACCTCCTCGACCGTGAAGAGGTAGTCGTAGCGCGCATCCTCGAGGATGTGGGTGTTGACGCGCAAGTTGCCCACCATGAAGGTGCACATGGCGAGCGTGCGGCGGATTTCGCTTGTCGCCGGGAAGAGGATATCCTTGAGCAGCTGCAGGTCGCGGTGGTAGCCCGACGGCAGATTGGTCGTCAGCAGGGCGATTTCGTTGGGCACCGACTGCAGCCGGTTGCAGCGCCCCCGCATCACCTCGAAGACGTCGGGGTTCTTCTTGTGGGGCATGATGCTCGAGCCGGTGGTCAGCTCGTCGGGCAGCGAGACGAAGCCGAAGTTCTGGCTCATGAAGAGGCAGACATCCATGGCCAGCCGCCCGACGGTCGCGGCGACGGCCGCAATGGCGTTGGCGGCGGCCCGTTCGCACTTGCCGCGGCTCATCTGCGCCGCCACGACGTTGTAGTGGAGCGTCTCGAAGCCGAGCAGCCGCGTGGTCATCGTGCGGTCGAGCGGGAACGACGAGCCGTAGCCCGCCGCCGAGCCCAGCGGATTCTGGTTGGCGATGTGGTAGGCGGCCGCCACCAGGCGCAGGTCGTCGACGAGCGTCTCGGCGTAGGCGCCGAACCAGAGACCGAACGACGAGGGCATGGCCACCTGCAGATGGGTGTAGCCCGGCATCAGCACGTCGTGGTAGCGCTCGCTGAGCTCCTGCAGCCGGTCGAAGAGCGTGCGGACGGCCGCCGCCGTCTGCCGCAGCTCGTCGCGCAGAAAGAGCTTGAGGTCGACGAGCACCTGGTCGTTGCGCGAACGGCCCGAGTGAATCTTCTTGCCTACGTCGCCCAGACGGCGGGTGAGCAGCAGCTCGACCTGCGAGTGTACATCTTCGGTGTCGGGCTCAATCTCGAAGCGCCCCGCCTCAATCTCGGCGGCAATCTCCTTCAATCCGGCCGTCAGCCGTTCCAGTTCGTCGCGGGTGAGCAGTCCGATGCTCTCGAGCATCGTGATGTGGGCCAGCGACCCCTCGACATCGTAGCGGGCCAGCCGCAGGTCGAGTTCGCGGTCGTTGCCCACGGTGTAGGCTTCGATGTGTGCGTCGGGCTCGAAGCCCTTGTCCCAGAGTTTTCCTGCCATATCGGTATGTTGCTTTTTTTCGGGTGAAAGGTGAAACATGCGTGCGGAGTGCGCCGCCGTGGGGCGCTCCCCGCCGAAGGGTCAGCCGAGGTGTTCCGCCTCGCGGCGGAGCGCCTCGATGAAGGTGTCGTAGCCGGTGATGCCGGCCTCAAGCTCCGGAAGCCGCACGTACTCGTCGGCCGTGTGCGAGCGGGCCGAGTCGCCGGGCCCCATCTTGAGCGAGGGGAAGGGCATGAGCGCCATGTCGGAGGTGGTCGGCGAGACGAAGGTCGTGCAGCCGGCGGCCCGTGCGGCGCGGCAGAGCGGATGCTCCGCCGCGAGGGCCGAGGCGCGGACGCGTGTCGAGCGGGGCACGGCCTCGGAGCGGAGCTCGCGGCGCAGCAGCTCGACCGTCTCTTCGTTGGTGTAGGCGTCGGTGGTGCGGACGTCGACCACGAAGCGGCACCGGTCGGGGATGACGTTGTGCTGCGTGCCGGCCTCAATCTGCGTCACGGCGATGCCCACGGGGCCCAGCAGCTCCGAGCAGCGCTCGAAGCGCAGCGTGCGCAGCCGTACGATGTCGTCCAGCGCGATGTAGAGGGCGTTGACCCCCTCGCCGCGCGCCGCATGGCCGCTGCGGCCGCGGGCCGTGCAGTCGAGCACGACCAACCCCCGCTCGCCGACGGCCGCCTGCATGCGGGTGGGCTCGCCCACGAGCGCCATGTCGATGCGCCCGAGCGCCGGCAGCAGCACCCGCATCCCATGCTCGCCCATGCACTCCTCCTCGGCCGAGAGCGCCAGCACGAGGTTGAACGGCAGCGGCCGACGCCGCCAGGCGAGGAAGGTCTCCGTCAGGCAGACGACCGAGGCCCCGGCGTCGTTGCTCCCCAGACCGTAGAGCCGGTCACCCTCGACGGTGGGGGTGTAGGGGTCGCGCGTATATCCGCCCGCGGGGCGTACGGTGTCGTGGTGCGAATTGAGCAGCAGCGTCGGCCGTGCGGGGTCGAACCCCTCGGCGCGGGCCCAGACGTTGTTGTGGAGCCGCTCGGGGGCGGCCCCGCGCTCGGCAAGGAAGTCGAAGAGCAGCCCGGCTGTCGCCTCCTCGCTGCGTGAGTGCGAGGGGCGCGCGATGAGCTCGCGCAGCAGCCCGACGGCCTCGTCGGCTGCGTGGTGAAGGTTCTCCTGCATGGTTTTCCGTCTCTTTGGTTCGTCTGTTGTTGTGGCCTTGTCTTGCGGCCGAGCGGCGTTGCGGGGCCGCTTCGGGGGAGGGGAAGGGCGCTGCGGGATGTGCCGCCCGGCCCGAAAGGGCCATTGTGCAGCTGCCTGACCCGGGGAGGTCTTTGCTCCACCGTCCGGCCCGAAGGGGTTACAGCCCGGCCGCCCGGTCTGAGGGTCTCACTGCTCGGCCGCCCGGCGGCGGATGACGGTGCCCGAGGGCTCGTCCAGATGGTCGGCGCTGCGGATGACAACGCTGCGCACCCCCGCCTCGACGGCCTTCAGCGCCTGCTCGATTTTGGGCAGCATCCCCTTGCTGACAACCCCCTCGGCGCGCAGCGCCGCGAAGTCGTCGGCCGTGATTTCGGGGATGACCGACCCCTCGTCGTCGGGGTTGCGCAGCACACCGCGCTTCTCGAAGCAGAAGACCAGGTCGGTCGGCATGCGGCGGGCGAGCGCCGTGGCGAGTGCCGTGGCCACCCCGTCGGCGTTGCAGTTGAGCAGCGTCCCGCGGCCGTCGTGCATGATGGCCGGGAAGACGGGCGTCAGCCCCGCCTCGAGCAGCCGCTCGAGCAGGGCGTCGTCCACCCGCTCGATGTCGCCCACGAAGCCGTAGTCAATCGGCTCGGGGGCCCGGCGGTGCGCCGTGACGACGTTGCCGTCGGCGCCCGACAGCCCCAGCGCGTTGCACCCCTCGGCCTGGAGGCCGGCGACGAGCTGCTTGTTGATGAGTCCGGCGTAGACCATCGTCACCACGTCGAGCATCCCCCGGTCGGTGATGCGGCGGCCGTCGACCATCTGTGTCTTCAGCTCGAGCCGCTCGGCGAGCCGCGTGGCGAGCTTTCCGCCGCCGTGGACCAGCACCTTGGGCCCCTTGAGTGCGGCGAATTGGGCGAGGAAGCGCTTCAGCGCCGCGGGGTCGTCGATGACGTTGCCCCCGATTTTCATCACCGTGACGCTCCTCATTGTGCGAGCCCCTCCAGCAGCCTCTTGAGCACCACCTGTGCCGATATTTCGCGGTTGGCGGCCTCGGGGATGACCAGCGAGCGCGGCGACTCGATGACCTCGTCGGTGACAATCATGTTGCGCCGCACGGGCAGGCAGTGCATGAAGTAGGCGTCGCGGGTGAGGGCCATCTTCTCGGCCGTGACGGTCCACGAGCGGTCGCGGCTCAGCACCTTGCCGTAGTTGTCGCCCGTATAGGCGGCCCAGTTCTTCGCATAGACGAAGTCGGCCCCCTCGAACGCCTTCCGCTGGTCGTACTCCACGCGGGCGTGGCCGACGAACTTCGGGTCGAGTTCGTACCCCTCGGGGTGGGTGATGACGAAGTCGTAGCCGGCGGCGTTCATCCACTCGGCGAAGGAGTTGGGGACGGCCTGCGGCAGCGCGTTGGGGTGGGGCGCCCAGGTCATGACCACCTTGGGACGCTCCGTGCGCTTGTACTCCTCGATGGTGAGCAGGTCGGCGAAGCTCTGGAGCGGGTGGCGCGTGGCGGCCTCCATCGAGAAGACGGGGCGCCCCGAGTAGCGGATGAACTCCTCGAGCACGCGCTCCTCGTAGTCCTCGGCGCGGTCGCGGAAGCGGGCGAACGACCTCACGCCGATGATGTCGCAGTAGGAGCCCATGACGGGAATCGCCTCGAGCAGGTGCTCGGCCTTGTCGCCGTCCATCACCACGCCGCGCTCGGTCTCGAGCTTCCAGGCGCCCTGGTTCACGTCGAGCACCATGACGTTCATGCCCAGATTCATCGCCGCCTTCTGGGTCGAGAGGCGGGTGCGGAGGCTCGAGTTGAAGAAGAGCATCAGCAGCGTGCGGTTGCGTCCCAGCTCCGTATGGCGGAAGCGGTCGTGCTTGATTTCAAATGCCTCGGCGACGGCACGGTGCAGGTCGCCGATATCCTCTACGCAGGTAAATTTTTTCATGGCTTGCGTTCATTTTTTTCGGTTCAGGCGCGGAGCAGCTCTCCGAGCGAAGTGAGGAAGCGGTCGGCCAGCTCGCGCGTGAGCGTGAGGGCCGACAGCAGGCGGACGGTCGACTTCCCGGCGCCGCCCGTGAAGATGTGCTTCTCGAAGAGCAGCCGGCGGCGGAAGTCGGCCCCCGACCCCTCGACGTCGAAGCCCAGCATCAGGCCGCGGCCCCGCACGTCGTGCACCCCTTCGATGCGGCTCAGCCGGTCGAGCAGGTAGCTGCCCGTCGCGGCGGCATTCTCCATGAGGCGGTCGCGCTCCATCACCTCGAGCACGGCCAGCGCGGCGGCGCAGGCCAGGTGGTTGCCGCCGAAGGTGGTGCCCAGCATCCCCGGCCTCGCCTCGAAGTGGGGGGCGATGAGCACGCCTCCGATGGGGAAGCCGTTGCCCATCCCCTTGGCGACGGTAATCAGGTCGGGGCGGATGCCCGCCTTCTGGTGGGCGAAGAACTGCCCCGTGCGGCCGTAGCCCGACTGGATTTCGTCGAGGATGAGCTGCACGCCGTGGCGGCGGGTCGCCTCGCGCAGCCCGCGCAGGAAGTCGTCCGAGGGGACGCGGATGCCCGCAACGCCCTGGATGCCCTCGATGATGACGGCGGCGAAGCGCCCCGTCGCGAGCAGCTCCTCGACCCGCTGCAGGTCGCCCAGTGGGGCGAACTCGACGTGGTCCGTCGCGTTGAAGGGGGCGCGGAGCGCCGCATTGTCCGTCGCGGCGACGGCCCCCGACGTGCGGCCGTGGAAGGCCCCCGTGAAGGCGAGGATGTGCGAGCGGCCCGTATGGAACGAGGCCAGCTTCATGGCGTTCTCGTTGGCCTCGGCCCCCGAGTTGCAGAGGAAGAGCGCGTAGTCGTCGTAGCCCGATGTGCGGCCCAGACGCTCGGCCAGCTCGCACTGGAGCGAATTTTCGACCGAATTGGAGTAGAAGCCCAGTCGTGCGACCTGCTTCGCGATGCGGTCGACGTAGGTCTCGTCGGCATGGCCGAGCGAGATGACCGCATGGCCGCCGTAGAGGTCGAGGTATTCGGTGCCGGCGGCGTCGTAGACGAAGTTGCCGCGGCCCCGGACGGGCTCCGTGGGGTAGAGCGTATATACGTTGAATGGTTTCATGTACGTGTTGTTTTTGGGTGAGTGGACCCCCGGTTGTTTGGGGGTGAATACACCCGGCCGCATCCCGACGCGGGTCGGGACACTGCCGGATGGGTTCTGTCGGGCGCCGGGGAGTGCCCCGGCACCGGGTGGGGAATCAGAAGGCGCTGGCCTTGAGCCGCAGCCCCTCGCGCTCGTCCAGACCGAACATCAGGTTGAGGTTCTGCACGGCCTGGCCCGAGGCCCCCTTGAGCAGGTTGTCGATGACCGACACCACGTGCAGCTTGTCGCCGTAGCGGGCCACGTGCAGCAGTGCGCGGTTGGTGTTGACCACCCGTTTGAGGTCGGGGTACTGCTCCGTCATGAGGGTGAAGGCCGCCCCTTCGTAGTAGTCGCCGTAGAGGAGCCGAGCCTCCCGCTCGTCGAGCCGGCAGCGCGTGTAGAGGCTGACCAGAATGCCGCGGGTGAAGTCGCCCCGCATGGGGACGAAGTTGATGTCGCGGTCGAACGAGGGTTGCAGCTGCCGCAGGTTGCGGCCGATTTCGAGCAGGTGCTGGTGCGTGAAGCACTTGTAGACCGAGATGTTGTCGCTCCGCCAGCTGAAGTGGGTCGTCGCCGAGGGTTTCACCCCGGCGCCGGTCGAGCCGGTGATGCCCGTTACGTGCACCTCGTCCTCGAGCAGCCCGGCCGCCGCCAGAGGCAGCAGCGCCAGCTGGATGGCCGTGGCGAAGCAGCCCGGATTGGCCACGCGGCGCGCCGCGCGAATCCGCTCGCGGCAGAGCTCAGGCAGTCCGTAGACGAACCCTTCGCTCTCGTCGCGGAAGTCCTGCGCCAGGTCGATGATGCGCAGCGACTCGGGGAGCTGCTGCGCGGCGAGCCACTTGCGGCTCTCGCCGTGGGCCGAGCAGAGGAAGACCACGTCGACCTCCTGCAGGTCGTACTCCGCGCAGAAGCGCAGCCCGGTCTGGCCGTCGAGCCCCGCGTGGACCTCCGTGAGTGCATCGCCCGCATGGCTCGTGCTGTGGACGAAGCCCAGCTCGACCCCGGGATGGTTCACCAGCAGGCGGAGCAGCTCGCTGGCCGTATAGCCGGCGCCGCCGATGATTCCGACCCGTATCATCGTCCGTTGCGCTTTAGGACGTTGTAGTAAATCTTGATTTGGTTGGCCAGAATCTTCGTGAAGCCCTTCACGTCGTCGGCCGTCCAGGCCTTGTTCACCTCGCCGTACTCGCCGAAGTCGGTCTTCATCAGGTCGAACGTCGACGAGACGCCCACCAGCGTGAAGCAACGCGGACGGAGCGTCAGCTCGACCTCGCCCGTGACGTTGCGCTGCGACGAGAGGAGCATCGCCTCGATGTCGCGCATGACCGGCTCGAGGTACTGCGCCTCGTGGAGGAACATGCCGTACCAGGTGGCCACCTGCTCCTTCCAGTAGAGCTGCCACTTGGTCAGCACGTGCTTCTCGAGCATCTTGTGGGCGGCGATAATCAGCATCGGGGCGGCAGCCTCGAAGCCCACGCGTCCCTTGATGCCGATGATGGTGTCGCCGATGTGCATGTCGCGGCCGATGCCGTAGCGCGAGCCGATGGCCTCGACGGCGCGGATGGCCTCGACGTGGTCGGTGTAGGGGGTGCCGTTGACCGATGTGAGCTCGCCCTCGGTGAAGCCCAGGCGGAGCGTCTCCTCGCCCGTGGCGGTAATCTGGCTCGGGTAGGCCTCCTCGGGAAGCGTCTGCTCCGAGTGGAGCGTCTCGCGGCCGCCGATGGAGGTGCCCCAGAGCCCCTTGTTGATGGAGTACTCCATCTTGCGGAAGTCGGCCTCGAAGCCGTGGCGGCGCAGGTAGTCGATTTCGTATTCGCGCGTGAGGGTCAGGTCACGCGTCGGGGTGATGATTTCGATGTCGGGGGCCAGCACCTGGAACGTCAGGTCGAAGCGCACCTGGTCGTTGCCCGCGCCGGTCGAACCGTGGGCCACGGCGTCGGCGCCGATTTGCTTGGCATACTCGATGATGGCGATGGCCTGGAAGATGCGCTCCGAGCTGACCGAGATGGGGTAGGTGCCGTTGCGCAGGATGTTGCCGTAGACCATGAAGCGGATGCTCTTTTCGTAGTACTCCTGCTCGATGTTGAGCGTGGCGTGCTTCACGGCGCCCAGCGCCAGGGCGCGCTCTTCGATGCGCGCCAGTTCTTCGGCCGAGAAGCCGCCCGTGTTGGCGATGGCCGTATATACGTCGTAACCCTTCTCTTCGGAGAGGTATTTTACACAGAACGAGGTGTCCAGACCGCCGCTGAACGCCAGTACCACTTTCTTCTTTTCCATTGTTGCCTGTCTTTTTATTTTACGTTTTTCGTTGTCTGTCTCCCTCCGGAAACCGTCCCGGAGAGCGTGTGCTCCGTCTGCCTTCCCGCTACTTGAGGTGGAAGAGCTTGCGGAACCGGTTGCGGATGAACATCACGTAGGGTGCCAGCCGCGACTGCCGGGGCTGCTCCTTGGCCGGGTCATAGAGCATGCCCGTGCAGAGGCACATCCGCCGGTTGTTGCGCTGGAGGATGTCGTAGTTGCAACATCCCTGGCAGCCCTGCCAGAACTCTTCGTCGTCGGTCAGTTCCGAGAAAGTCACGGGAACGTATCCCATCCGCGAGTTGAGCTTCATGACCGGAAGCGACGTGGTGATGCTGAATAACTTCGCATAGGGGAATCGTCGTCGGGCCAGCTCGAATGTCCGTCGTTTGATTTGCTCCGCGAGTCCCATGTGACGGTACTCGGGGTCGACAATCAATCCGGAGGTCGCGACGAAATCGCCGTGCTCCCAACACTCGATGTAGCTGAAGCCGATGAGCTTCTCGCCGTCCAGCGCCACGACGGCCTTGCCGCCGGTCATCTTCGCCGCGATGTACTCGGGCGACCGCTTGGCGATGCCCGTGCCCCGCTGCAGGGCCGACTCGTAGATGAGGTCGCAGATACGCTGTGCGTAGTGCGCATGCGACGAGTCGGCGAAAACGACGCTGATGGATTTGTTATTCATTTATCTGATAGTAAAATAAAAAAGGAAATGTTCATGGAACATACGTGGCCTCGCCCCCCCGACCGCGCGTCAGTTGTTGATGCGGTAGGCCCGCTGCACCCCCTTGATGCGCATGATGGAGTGGATGAGCGTGTCGACCACCGCGGCGCCGGGGACCTCGACGCTCACTACCCCCTCGACGCAGCCGCCCGAGGCGGCCGAGAAGTTCATCGAGCGGATGTTGAGCTTCAGGTCGCGGCTGATGACCTCGGTGATGTGGTTGGCCATGCCGGTCATGTCGGCCGCCACGATGCGGATGGAGGCGCGGAAGGAGCCCTCGGCCGTCGAGCGCCAGCGCGCCTCGATGACGCGGTGGGGGTAGCGCTCGCGCATGCGCCGCGCATTGGGACAGTCGGTGCGGTGGATGGTGATGCCCGAGCCGATGGTGACGAAGCCGAAGACCTCGTCGCCCTTGATGGGGTTGCAGCAGCGCGCCAGCTTGTACTGGATTTTCGAGATGTCGTCGTCGATAATCAGCGCATCGCTGCTCCGTGCGGGGGCCGCCTCGCGCGCTGCGGCCTTCGCACGTTCGACCTCGGCCGCCGCGGCGCGCCGCTCCTCCTCGGCCGCACCCGAGATGTGGCGCGTGAGAATCTCCTTGATGGAGGCCAGGTCGACTTTCTGCGTCGCGATGAGGCCGTAGACCTCGGTGCCGGTCCGCACCTTGAAGTATTTGGCCAGGTAGGCCACCGCCTCGTCCATCGTGAGCGGGAACTTCCAGTTCTTGAGCTTGCGTTCGAGCTCCTCGCGCCCCATGCGGGCATGCTTGGCCTGCTCCTCGCGGATGTAGGACTTGATCTTGTTGCGGGCCTTCGAGGTCACGACGAACGGGCGCAACACCGTAACCGTGAAAAATACGCCCAAGACCGGCTCGCTGACGATACAGAAGGCCGATAAAGACGGCAAGCCCCTGCTCGGAGCGGAGTTTAAAATATACGCCGCGGAGGGTGCGGCCCGGAAAAATCCAATTTATACGTTGATAACCGATAGCAGCGGCAAGGCCGTTAAAACCGGCATACCCTACGGCAGCTATGTGGCGATAGAGAGCCGTGCACCGGAAGGGTACGAACGGGATAATACGGAGCATACCTTCGACATACCGCAAAAGAATGAGGACGGAACGGTTAGTGCGGATATAAGTATTTCCGTGGAAAACACAAAGAGCCGCTATGCCCTGAGCATTGTAAAAAGGGATATTAACGATAAGAACAAAAAGCTGGCCAATACGAAATTTGCCGTGAGGGGCGGCGGCTTCTATGCGGAGGTCGAGACCGGCGAGGACGGTACCGTTACGGTGGAGGTGCCCGCTGCCGGCACATATAGTATAACCGAGATCGCGCCGCCCGTGGGCTATACCCTGGATCCTGCGACATACACGGTAGAAGTAGAAGGCCATACCGCTGCCGGAGAGGAAGTGGCGTTCATTGCGAAAAACTACCAAACCAAGGTAAAGCTCAACAAGGTGGACGAGAAGGGAATACAGCTTGAAGGCGCGGAGTTCAGCATATTAGGCGCGGAAGGGAAGCGGGCCGTAAAGTTTAAAAAGGAAGGCTCTGTGTATACCTATTCCGAGGACGGCGATGTTACAGCCATAACGGCGGG
>OKTR01000681.1_pt1 | contig 10586 bp, 6 predicted proteins | sample 1606431 | NCBI WGS metagenome assembly OKTR01 (sample SAMEA3879591, study PRJEB24766) | human gut metagenome | biome: human-associated habitat; feature: feces | place: USA | collected 1985/1987
CATTTGCCTATACGGAAGTTTCGCTGAATAAGCTTTATGAGTTAAGTCTGAAACAAGCTTTGCAGGTGATAGAGCAAGAAGGAGGTTCTGTTCAGGGAGAGCAGGTTGTTATTAAAACGCAACAGCCGGTTGCTGTAAAGTATGAGAAAGCTTTTGAAGGTCATTATCCGGCAGAGAAGAAAGCTGTTAACCTTTTGTTACAGGATGCTACAGAGTTTATGTTTGATGGTAACGGATTTGTTTTGAAAGGATATGTGAAGTGTGCTGATGAATCGTATGTTGCGAGTGTTGCGATGTATATAGATGGCGCTTTAGCAGAAACTGCCAATCTTCCCGTTGCTAAATCTACTTCTATAGATGACAGAAGGGTTGATTCGTTTCATAAATACCAGTTGCCTGATGCAGCGCACACGGTTGTTTTGAAATGGTTGAATCCTCGTACGGATGCACAAGTTTATTTAGGTGAGGCGGTTATTTATTCCAGCCAGCCCAATCAATTAACCTATAAATAATTAATTGTAATGTATATAGTTGAAAATTATGGATTGGCAGTAGCTCTTTGTTGGGTTACCATGCTTTGCTGGGGCTCTTGGGGGAATACTCAAAAGCTGGCAGCGAAAACTTGGCGATATGAACTTTTTTATTGGGATTATGTCGTTGGAATTCTTCTCTTCTCTTTGATATGGGGATTTACTTTAGGAAGTACGGGCGAAGCAGGTAGAGGCTTTGTCGATGATTTGCTTCAGGTTGATATCTCTAATTTGGTGAGTGCGTTTTTGGGAGGTGTCATTTTTAATGCATCCAACATTTTGTTATCTTCTTCCATGTCATTGGCTGGTATGTCTGTCGCTTTCCCCGTAGGCGTTGGGTTAGCTCTGGTATTGGGTGTATTTATAAATTACTTTAGTGCTCCTCAAGGTGATGCAACTGTTTTGTTTTCTGGAGTATTTCTGATTGTACTTGCTATTATTTTTAATGGTATAGCTTCTGGGAAAGTTGCTAAAGGAGGAACATACCAGGCAATGAGGAAAAAAGGGATTATTATAGCTGTGTGTGCAGGTATATTGATGGCATTTTTCTATCGTTTTGTAGCGGCTGCTATGGATTTAGAGAATCTGGAAACGCCGACTGCGGGTATGATGACTCCTTATTCAGCATTGTTTGTGTTTGCAGTGGGTATTTTTGTCAGCAACTTTTTCTTCAATACATTGGTCATGAAGAAACCCTTTGTCGGCAAGCCGATAGCGTATAGTGACTATTTCAGTGGAAATATGAAGACACATCTTGTTGGAATTCTGGGAGGAACCATCTGGGCATTGGGGACTGCTTGTAGTTATATTGCTGCAGGGAAAGCTGGTGCAGCTATCTCCTATGCTTTGGGACAAGGTGCCACTATGGTTGCTGCCTTATGGGGAATATTTATCTGGAAAGAATTCAAGGGCGCATCTAAGTCAATAAATATGCTGCTTGTATTTATGCTGATACTTTTCCTTTCAGGCTTGGGGTTGATAATTATATCTGGTGGTAATTAAATTCTTTATTTTAAATAATATACTATGAGACAAAAAAAACAAATGAAAATGTTGGGACTATTGGGATTGTTGGCTGCATTACCGATAATTTCTGCATGTGCGGGAAATAAGGGTTCTGACGAATCTCGAAAAGAAAAAATGGTCCAATCGGTTTCTGTGGTACAGCCTATTACGGGTACATGGATTAATTTAGCCTACAAGGATGTGCGGAATAAGTATACTAATCCACAACATTTCGATAATATGGATCCTAAATTATGGACTGCTAAAGTGCGTGAATTGGCTAACATGGGGATTGAATATTTGGTGTTCATGGAGGTTGCTAATGAAGGGAAAGCATATTATCCGTCAAAGTTGATGCCGTGGTTATATAATGATAAATTGCAAAGCCCCGTTGATGCGATTCTTGACGAAGCTGCCAAACATGGCATGAAGGTTTTTATGAGTACCGGTTGGGCAAAAGATCAGGATGATAATCTGCTTGATCCAGTGATTAAGGAGCGTCAGCTTCAGATTATGGAGGAATTGGCATCTCTCTATAAAAATCATAAAGCTTTCTATGGCTGGTATCTTCCGGTTGAAGATTGTCTTTGCCCTATCTTTGCCGAGCATGCTGTTCAGTCAGTAAATGCATTGACAGAGAAGGCTCATTCTTTGACTCCCGGAAAGAAGACCTTGATTTCTCCGTATGGTATTGGTCTGTCCGAATTTGATCATCCTGATTTTGAGAAGCAGATGGCAAAATTGAAAGTCGATATTATTGCTTATCAAGATGAGGTGGGGTGTGTACGTGACAAATTTACTCTTCCTCGCTTGAAAAAGAATTGGCAAAGGATGCGCGATATTCACAATCGCCTGAATATTGAGATGTGGGCGAACTGCGAAACCTTTACTTGGGAAGAGGGAACCAATGACCGCCAATCTGCTTTGATTCCGGCTGCTTATTCCCGTTTGCTGTCACAGCAGGTAGCGGCTTCGGTTGCTGGTGTCGACAAAATAATTTCGTTTATGTTCGGTGGAATTATCGAAGACCCAAAGTCTGCTTATCAATTGGGACAACCTGTGTGGTCTAATAATTTATACAACAATTATATGGCTTGGAAAGAAGGTGACAGTTTTTGGAAATTATTTGAAGCTACTTTGCTTGACAAGTTGGTCAATTCAGCCAAATCGGAAATGATTGGTAAAGTTGATATGAAGGCACTGGCAGATGGCCGGGTAGCCGAAGAGGATAGTGGGGACAGCCGTTGGGTAAGGTTTGAAAAAGGTCATCATGAGGTAGTGATTGATTTGCAAAAGAATACTTCGCTTCAAAAGGTGCTGGTACGTACTTTGAACTATAATCAGGAAAAGATAGGCGCTCCTTTGAAGGTTTATGTTTACACTTCCCAGGATGGTCAGACTTATAATCTGGCTTCAATAAAGGATGCTCCGTATTTTCCTAACAACAAGCATGATGCTTGGATTGACGCAGTCTTGATTGATAATTTAAAAGAAAAGACACGTTATGTGAAAGTTGCTTTTGACGCTTTGGAAAATGTGTATATGGATGAGATTTTTGTAAATCCAAGTATTCGTTAACCGGGTAATATAATGAAGGAATAATAGGGTCATCCGGAAAATATGAAATATAGTTTGAGATGAATTGATATTATATGGGAATGAAGCCGCCCGGATATGGAAGATGCAGCCATCTTAAACAGATATGTCTAAGTAGAAAAAGTATGATTTCAGGCTAATAGAAACGTCAATTATCGCATTTCATTAATATAATAAAGTGCGATATAAAAAACAATACAATGAAAAAAATCTTAATTTATTAATCCAAAAATGAATCTATGAAAAGATTACACAAAACTATGAATCGAATTGTCGGAGTGCTTTTAATGGCACTTATGATGGTTCCAAGTGGTTTGAAAGCTGAGACGGCAGAAATGCTTCAAACTTCTAAAATTACGGGTGTAGTAATTGACGATTTCGGCGAGCCGATAATCGGTGCTACTGTTCGTGTGAAGAATGCACAGAATGGCGCTGTAACAGATGTTAATGGACGTTACTCTGTAAATGCTACTAAAAATGCGACATTGGTTTTTTCTTTTATTGGCTATAGAACACAAGAGGTAGCTGTTAAGGGTAGGACTACTGTTAATGTAACTTTGAAAGAGGACAGCCAAATGTTGGAAGAAACAGTTGTTATTGGTTATGGTGCTGTTCCTAAAAGAGATTTAACGGGATCTGTATCTTCTTTAAAGAGCGAAGATTTGCTGAAAACAAACCCTGTGAGTGTGAATCAAGGTTTGCAAGGCAAAATGGCAGGTGTAAATGTGTCCCAGTCTGACGGAGCCCCGGGTGCCGGTATAAATATCCAAATTCGTGGTGCCAATTCGTTTACTACCAGTACAGAGCCTTTGTATGTAGTCGACGGTATGCCGTATTCTATGGGTGAAGGACGTACAACGGATTATGGTATGAAACAGAGTAATAATCCATTGAGTACCATTAGTCCACAAGATATATTATCTATTGAAGTTTTAAAAGATGCATCTGCTACCGCTATTTATGGTTCTCGTGCTGCCAATGGTGTTGTGCTTATTACTACTAAATCCGGTGCTGAGGGAAAGGCAAAAGTTCAGCTTTCTGCTAACCTTAGCATCTCTAATCCGGTAAAACGTATTGATGTGCTCGATGCTTGTGATTACGCTTTGTACCGTAATGAACGTATCACGAATGGTCTCTTGTATGACGGTTACTCTGAGGCAGACAGCCAATTGGAATATCCTTTGGTGGGATATTGGGCTCCGGTGAAAGCTCCGGATCCTATTACAGGAGAAATGGTTGTAGTAGGTCAGGAGTATAAGCCAAGTCCATGGGATTACCGGAAGGGTTTTGTCGAAAAAGAAGGAGGACCGGTACGTTATGGAACAAATTGGCAGGATGAAATTTTTCAGACAGCAATAAGCCAAGATTATAATGTTACAGTATCGGGTGGTGATAAGAAAGGTAACTATATGTATTCCGGTGGTTATACTGACCAGCAGGGTGTGATTGTTAATTCTTATTATAGACGTTATACAGCGAGAGCTAACAACAGCCGTAAAATCAATGATTTTTTAGAGTTAGGTACTAACATCAGTTTTGCAACTTCCGATAATCGTTTGGCACGTACCAATAGTGAAACGTATGGTGTAATTCCTGCAGCTATTTCGTTTAATCCTACTCGTCCGGTATTCGATCCCAATAAAGACTCTGGCTTTTCGGAAGATTTCTCTACCGGTTTGGCTAATCCTTATTTGACTGTACATACGGAGAAGAATATCCAAGAGACGTTGAATGTATTTATCTCAAGCTTTGGTGAATTGAAGTTTACCGACTGGTTGAAATTCCGTCAGAATTTTGGTTACGGTTATAGCTATTATGAACGTAATACCTATAATAACCGTTGGACCGGTGCGGGTATAGCTCCTACAAATGGTTATGCAACGAAGTCAGATGATGCTTATGAAAGCATTTCGACAGAGTCTTTGTTGACTTTCAACAAGAAGTTTGGAGTTCATGGCATTAATGCTGTGCTTGGTATGACTTATGAAAACAGCATGTGGCATAGTAAGTGGATGGCTGCATCTAATTTCCCGAACGATATGACTGAAGACAACGTCATTGAAGCAGGAACTAAGGACCGTCGTATGGAAAGTAGTCGTGGAAAGTCTCAGCTGATGTCCTATCTGTTCAGAGCCAATTATAATTTGCTGGACCGTTATTTATTCACTTTTTCTATGCGTCGTGACGGTTCCAGTAAATTGTCAGAGTTAAATCGTTGGAATAACTTCTATTCGGGAGCCGTTGCTTGGCGTTTGTCTGATGAGTCTTTTGTAAAGCAGCTGAATTTCTTCGATGACTTGAAATTGCGTGTCAGTGCCGGACAGACCGGAGGTCAGGGGGTCAGTGCCTATGCTACCCGTTCCCGTTTTGTTGTTTCTAACTACGGTATGGGTGGTTCATTGCAGAGTGGTATGGCAGAATCCCGCTGGGGAGGACCTGCAGCAGCTCTTCTGAAATGGGAGACAACCAATCAGTTTGACATAGGTTTGGACATTGCTTTCTTGAATAACCGTGTTAATTTGACAGTAGATGCCTATTATAAGAAGACAAAAGACCTATTGTTGGATAAGCTTATTCCTATGAGTTCCGGTTTTAGCCGTATTCAGGCAAACTATGGTAATGTAACAAATAAAGGGTTGGAAATTTCCGGTCATTTCATTCCTGTAAAGGCACGTAATTTCTTGTGGTCTATAGATGCCAATATTTCATTCAACCGTAATAAGGTGGGTGGTTTGGATGCCGACCAATATTCTGATGTGGCTTGGGGTATTGAGAACATGTTCTTGGTACGTAATGGTGAGCCTATCGGTACTCTATATGGGTATGTGGAAGATGGCTTTTATGACAATGAGGCCGAAGTCCGTGCAGATCCGTTGTATAGAAATGAGACGGACTCTAAGGTTAAAAGCATGGTAATACAAGAATCTTGATGACGATCCTGTAATTGATAATCGAGACCGTCAGATTATAGGTAATACCAACCCGGATTACCAATATGGTATAACCAATACATTGGAATGGAAGAACTGGACATTCAGTTTCTTCTTGCAGGGTACACAAGGTAATGACGTGTTGAATGTCAATCTTAAGAAATTTGATATGGCCAGCGTGGATAATATGCCTTATTTTATTTATAACAATCGTTGGACTGCCGAAAATAGGGCAAATGCCAAATGGCCGCGTGCCAATAGAACCAGTACACGTTTTATGAGGGCATCTGACCGTTACATTGAGGATGGATCTTACTTGCGTTGCAAGAATGTCAGCTTGAGCTACCGTTTCCGCCATCCGATGAAGTTTGTGGAGAGTATTAATTTGGTTGCCAGCGTTTCCAATCTATTTACAATTTCCGGTTATAGTTGGATGGACCCTGATGTGAATTCATTTGGTAGTGACCCTAAACGCAGAGGTGTGGATATGGCTTCTTATCCAAGTGCCCGTACATTTAATTTTGGTGTTCAAATTGGATTTTAAATAATGATGACTATGAAATTTAAGAATATATTAATGGCATTGGGCTTAGGCTCCATGTTGATGACTTCTTGTACGTTGGATGAAGAAGTATATACATTTATTTCAGGTGAAGACTTGTCTGCTGATGGTGAGTATGAACTGTTGGTAAATGGCGCTTACCAACCGTTGGCCTGGATGTTTGAATGGGGTAGTTATGATTCTGCTACTAATTATGATAATGACTATCAGACAGGGCCGGGTTGGGCTTTTAAAGAAACCGGTACCGGTAACTTTTATAACAATGGTAGTATAAATAATGTGTTTGCATATTATTCAACCGCCATTCATCGTGCCAATTACCACTATTATCTGATTGACAAGATGACCAATGTACCTGAGAAAGCCAAGAATAATGCGTTGGGTGAACTTCGTTTTCTCAAGGCATGGTCGGAGTTTGAATTAGTACGTCGTTTTGGTGGTATTCCTTTGTTTAAAACTTCTATTGGTGAAGGTAACAGCAGTTACCAGCCCAGAGCTTCCGTCAAGGAAGTGTATGAGGACATTATAGCCAATTTAAAGGAGGCTGAAACGTTGCTGATGCCTCGTACAGACTCGGATTATAAGAAAGGGCATGTATTTCGTGCGTCAGCCAAGTCGCTGTTGGCTTTAGTCTATGCTACGATTGGTTCTGCTTCGATGGAGAGTGGCAAAGTCATGGTAAAGGGTGGTCCCGGCAAGGTTACGAATCCGGATGGAACAGAATCGGCATTGATGCCTCAGGAAATCTGGCATAACAAGATTCGTCTTCCGGGATATGAAGAGTTCAATTCTCAGGAGTATTACAAACTGGCCAAAGAGAAAGCAGCCGAAGTGATTGCAGAAGGAGAGTGTGTGTTGGCTTCTAGTCAGAAAGAATTATGGAAAATCGACAATAAGAACGGGCCGGAATTCCTGTTTACATTACAGACTTATCCCGAAGGGGATAATCTTGCCGGAAACTATATCAGCGAATCGTATTACGGCTATTGGAAAGAGGATAGAACTCTGGGTTCTGGTTATTATACTTATCGCGATCACTGGCTACAGATGTTCGATGATTGGAAAGATGAACGTATTACATGGGGCATTCTGCACCGTTACCCCGATTCTTATAACGAAGAACTGGGCATTTATACCTGGCGTTACTACCCGTTGCGTGACAGTGTATACGTGAACCGTGAAGAGGCTCCGTATGCCGACCAGGGTATTGGAGCTTATCAGAAGACCGACCAGCCTACGTATGGTGCTTATTACGGTTCTCGTTTTACTAAGTTTACGGCAGTGACGGGTGAAATTGACGGTAATCGTAAAGACTTTAACTGGCCTTTTATGCGTTACGCAGAAGTGCTGTTACTGTATGCGGAAGCTGATAATGAATTGAATGGACCTACCCAAGATGCATTCTCTAAGATTGAATTGTTGAATAAGCGTAACAATAGTACGCTGGTAAGCAAGCGTCATGAGAAGATTCCGTTTACGAAAGAAACTTTCCGTTCGTTTATCTTGGAAGAGCGTGCTAAAGAGTTTGCAGTTGAGGGGAATCGTCGTACCGATTTGATTCGTTGGGGTATTTATTTATCGGTAATGAATGCTATCGGTATGGATGAAAACGGTAATTTGAAGAGACGTGAGGAGAAGCATTGGCTGATGCCCCTTCCGCCCGATGAAATTAACGGTAACCCTTATATTGAGAAAAATAATCCCGGATGGTAATCCTATTTATTAACTATATGATGAAAAATACAATGAAAAAGATATTGAGTTTTAGGAAGATGTATCTCGTCGGTGCTCTTCTTATGGGAATTTCTTGGACATCTTGCTCTGACGATAACGGAGTTGCACTTCCTATTGAACTGACCAATGTGACCACCATTGCTGATATGAATACCACCATTGAAGAAGCTGCTTTGGGGGATTTTATAGCTGTTCATGGAACCGGTTTGGATGTTCATAATATCGATTCTATTTTGATTGATGACATTAAGCTGGATATGCAAGAGGTATATACAGAAGATGATATTCTGTTTATAAAGATACCGGTAAAGCTGGCAACCAAGAAAACCGATAAAATAAGTATTTATAATACGGCCGGTTGTTTTGAAATTCCTTTTAAAACGGTAGCGCCCAATTTAAAGCTTTCCCGCATGTTCAATGAATATACGGCACCGGGTGATACGATTATGATTTATGGAGATTTCTTCAACCTCTATGAAATAGATTCGCTCAATGCTGTTGTCGATTTCAATGGAAAGGTATCTCCGGTCATTAAATCGGCTAATAATTATCTGACTGCTAAAGTACCGGTTGATGTAGATAAGAACATAAAAATTAAAGTGAAAGGGGTGAAGTATAATGTTGAGGCGGTATGCCCCGGACGTTACTACGATTGTGATTTTATGATTATGGACTTTGACGAATATTTGCCCAGTTCTATGACAAATGTGGTGACTGATGAGAAAGATCCACAACGGTTGAGCGGTAACTTCTTGAGAATAGATGATAAATCTGAATATAGCTCTTGGTGGTATATTGCAGAAAGAGGCGATATACCTTATACTGATGATATGTTAGGACTTGAATCATGTAAGAATTATGTGGTGAAATGTGAATTCCGCACATCCAATCAATTCATCAAGGACAGAATAAGGTTCTGTAATTATCTTTATTGGGCTGCTCCCACATGCGATTGGGTTGCTACAGACTTTAATATACAGAACTTCAACCGTTGGGAGACAATTACGTTGCCGTTTAATGTATATTTGTCAGAGGATTATCCGGACTACCATCCAGGTTCGTACACAAGCTTCAATATGCGTTTGGAGATAGATCCTGAGATAGCCCGTAATTTTGCATTCGATAATATTCGTATTTGTAGAAAAGGCGATTGATTGATGTGGTAATTGATCATTACGGATAATGGCCGCTTTTGGGGATTCGCGAATTGTGTTCCGAAGTGAACCCTATTCAGTCGTATACTGATTATATCCCCTCTCAGAGTGTGCCCTGGAGGGGCTTTTTAAAAACATCGCATGCTGGTAGGGATTATTTACAATAAATTGGATCTTGCAGGCGAGTATAATCTCACTTGATTTTACAAAAAACACAAAGAAATGAAAATTAAAAAATGTGCAGCACTTATGGCTGCAATGTTGATGGGCGCTTGGAGCTTGCAGTCTTGCGACAACGGGCCTACTAAAGAAGTGTGGCTGGATGAATTCGGTCAAGATTCCTGTTATGTTCAGGACTGGGGAATGCTTGAAGTCAACCGTTCCGTAGTACATACTCCGCTTACAGTGAATGGAGTTGTTTATGAACGTGGACTTGGTGCCCATTCCATCAGCCGCCTGCTGTACGATTTGGATGGAAAGGCCGTTTCGATCTCCGGTTTGGCAGGAGCTGATGACAAGAACTTGTTTGCAGGCAAACTTCAGTTCAAGATTCTCGGTGACAAGAAGGAACTCTGGAAGAGTGGAGTGATGCAGAAAGGAGACCCAGTAAAAGAGTTTAATGTAAACCTGAAAGGGGTGGACAAAGTGCTGCTATTGGTAGAAGAATGTGGTGACGGCATTATGTACGACCATGCCGACTGGCTCAATGTGAAGATAACGACTCGTGGCGATGTGAAACCTGTTCCTGCGTGGGCAAAACCGGTGGCAAAGGAGAAGTATATCCTTACGCCTCCTGCTCCCGAAAGTCCGGTCATCAACAATCCGCTGGTCTATGGCGCACGTCCGGGTAATCCGTTCCTATGGTCTGTGATGGCTACCGGCAACCGCCCCATGAAGTTTGAGGCCGAAGGGCTTCCGGCTGGTGTGAAATTGGATGCTGTTACCGGTCGCATTACGGGTAAAGCCACAGTAGAGGGAGAGTATAAGGTAACGCTCAAAGCCACCAATGACAAAGGTACGGCCCAGAAAGAGGTAACTGTTAAAATAGGAGATGCCATAGCCTTGACTCCTTCTA
>OKTR01000699.1_pt1 | contig 10403 bp, 10 predicted proteins | sample 1606431 | NCBI WGS metagenome assembly OKTR01 (sample SAMEA3879591, study PRJEB24766) | human gut metagenome | biome: human-associated habitat; feature: feces | place: USA | collected 1985/1987
TTGTCGCTCAGCCTTTACAGCAGCGGAACTGTGGATATCTGCGGAATGCTCATTCCGCTTCTGGCGTTCATGTCCCACCCTATAATGGCAATAAAGCACTTTATCCTCAGCAAAAAATTAAAATAAACATAATAAACAGCTGCGGCTCTCATGTTTGTCGCATGGGAGCCGCAGCTGTTTATTCAGCCGATGTATCATCGAGCTTGACAGAATATTTGTAGATAAGTGCGGAAAGGACGGCAGTTATTACCTCGGTTATCCAGAATGCGTGCCATACGCCGTCAGGTCCTGTCAGTCTGCTGAGGATAAACGCCAGAGGCAGGATTATCACGATATACCTGAGCAGTGAGATAACCAGTGACGGAACACCTTTGCCAAGCCCTTCAAGTGCTCCCGATGCCGCAACGGACACGCTTGAAATTATAAAGCCTATGGATATGACACGAAGCGCAGTCTCGCCTATCTTTACAGTCTCGGGATTTTCGGTGAAAAGCCCCATGAGCTGCGAGGGAACAGCAAGGCATATTACAGTTCCCAGTGCCATTATAACGGCGCACATGGCAAGGACAACATTATAGATCCGCTTCACACGCTTGTATTCCTTTGCACCGTAGTTGAAGCCGATAACAGGCCTCATTCCCTGAATAACGCCGTTTGCGGGGAGATAAAGGAATGTCTGGAGCTTGTAGTATATGCCCAGAACCAGCACATAGCTCTGTGAATACACCGCAAGGATAGCATTCAGAGCGGAGATGAGCAGCGAGGGCAGCGCAAGATTAAGGGTAGCGGGAATGCCTACGGAGTACATTCTTCCGATAATATGGCCGTCAGGCTTTGGCTGCCTCAGGTCTATTTTTACAGGCATCTGTCTGACACGGTAGGTTATGATGTAGATAGCAAGGGTCAGCAGCTGACCTGCTCCTGTGGCAATGGCGGCACCTCTCATGCCAAGCTTCGGGAAAAAGCCGATACCGAAAATAAGCATCGGGTCAAGGATAATATTTGCAATACAGCCGCATAACATACTTGTCATAGTTACCTTCATCATGCCCACGGACTGAAATATCTTTTCAAGGGAAATTCCCAGCATTATAACGGGTGCAAAGGAAAATGCAATGACAGAGTACTGCATTCCCAGCTCTATGACGCTTTCATCGTCAGTAAACATTCGCAGGAAATATGGCATTGCGATAATACTTGCCGCCATAAGCACTATTCCGTGAACGGCTGCGAGGATAAGCCCCTGAGAAGCGGCGGTATCCGCTTTCTTGGTGTCTCCCCCGCCGAGAAATATGGAAATAACGGCATTTATTCCTATGCCAAATCCTATAGCTACCGCATTTATGAAATTTTGTATAGGAAACACCAGCGAAAGAGCGGTCATGGCGTTCTCGCCTATCTTTGCCACAAAAAAGCTGTCGATGATATTATACAGGGAATTTACCAGCATTGATATGACCATGGGCAGCGACATGGACAGTATCAGCGGAAAAACAGGCTTTTGCTTCATAAAGTCGTTGTTCATAAAATACTCCTTATCAATAAACATAAAAAAGCCACACAACTGAATCAAGTTGTGTGGCGAAAAGGTGACATTGTCCGGAAAAATCCACTACAGGTTTTACAAATGATATTTTAGCATATTGCCACCTGTTTGTCAATGAATTTTCTGAAAAGTATGTCTTAAAGAGCGTAATTTCGTGCGATGATGTACGCCATATATGCGCCGTAAAGCACTGCCAGCGTAATGCCCTCCGCACGGGACATTTTCTTTCCCGTAATGTACCATACATAGGACACTATGCTTACTCCCACAAGGATAAATCCGTCGATAATAGAATCCTTTGTTACCGATATGGGTGTGATAACGCCTGAAATTCCCAGAATGGCAAGGACATTAAAAATGTTGGAACCTACAACATTTCCCACTGCCATATCGTTCTCGCCCTTGCGTGCGGCGGTTATGGAAGTCACAAGCTCAGGGAGACTGGTTCCCACGGCGCAGATAGTAAGACCTACCAGAGTTTCGCTCATGCCTGCTTTCATTGCAATAAGCTTTGCGTGCTCGACCACAAGATTTCCTCCGAGGACAATTCCCGCAACTCCGCCGATAAGGCTCATGGCGCACACGATGGGAGAAAAATCAGCGGGCACAGCCGTATCATCAGCGTTTGACGCTTCCTTTTTGGCAATTCTCACGGACACTATCATATAAGCTGCAAATGCAATAAGAAATACTGCCGCTTCAAGCCTGCTGAGCGTTCCGTCAAGAAGGAACAGCACAAACACCAGCGCTGCCGCAGCAGCAATGGGATAATCACGCTTTGCAACGCTGTCGTTGGTGGCAATGGGCTTGATAGCGGAGCATATTCCAAGGACAACCATTATATTAAAAAGGTTGGAGCCGATAACATTGCTGACAGCAAGGGAGTTGGAACCTCCGACAGCTGCGGAGATGCTTACCGCCAGCTCAGGTGCGCTTGTACCCATGGCAACAATCGTAAGACCCACGATAAGCGAAGGGATCTTCATTTTTGCCGCCAGAGAGGAGCTTCCGTCAACGAAATAGTCAGCGCCCTTTATAAGCAGGAAAAATCCGCCTATCAGCATTATTATGTTTATGATGACCGACTGGGGCAGCGCAGCAAAATAGCTGAATATTATTGCGACTGCAAGTATTATGGTGTAGATAATGTTCTTTCTGTTCATTTGAAAAGTTCCTTCTTTACATTTGGATTAAGATATTGTCCGTGCCTTTCTGTTTTGCTGCCATACTGAACGGCAAACTTAGGGCAGCTGTGGAGACACCGCAGACAGGCTGTGCATTTATCCTTGACCCATACAGGCTTATTGTTCTTCATACGTATCGCCTGCACAGGGCATCTTTTTGCGCACAGACCGCAGCCTATACAGCTGTCTTTCACCCTGAAACGCCTAGTCTGCCGCATACTGTTATAGTATTTATCCGTAAAAAATGTGACTGCATTGGGGCATGACAAGCGCATATGATTGCCCGTGACTTTATTTCTGATATCATCTGTAACCTTAGCAAGTTCTTTTTCCGACTGAGCAAGCCGACTTTCTACCTTTTCCTTATCACTTAGATCAAACCACGGAGTCCATGTATCGGTCATTCTGATACTGAACCGTGCATTAAGCGTTATGCCATGCTTTTTTAGTATGCGGTCAGCCTGTGCTCCCACTGCTCCGGGAGTTGTGCCGTAGGTTGCGACAACGAAAGCATATTGTCCGCTATAGTTCTCTATGAAAATATTTTCTAAAAACTCACGGACATTTATGGGAAGCTCCCACGCATATGTGGGGGCCACAATGCCAAGCATTTCGTGCTGCATGAGCTGTATTTTTCCGCAGTGCTTTTCTATCGAAACTGCCGTATCTCCCAGATCGTGTGCGATATGCTCAGCCACGTATCTGCAGTTGCCTGTTGCCGAAAAGTATAGTATCAAAATATCACCGCCGTTTTTATACAAAATATGATATAAACATATTTTACCATAGATAGCTGAAAAAATCAACAGGAATTAAAATATGTTGATTATGCACAACCTGCCCTTGACTTTTTACTTCCAATATGTTAAAATAATTTAAAAGCCCATCATTATATTGCTGTTACAAAGGAGAATGTTACATGGATAACAAGTACAAGGGAACCAAGACCGAGCTTAATCTTCAGGCAGCATTTGCAGGTGAATCGCAGGCAAGGAACAAATACACATATTTTGCTTCAAAGGCTAAGAAAGAGGGCTTTGAGCAGATAGCTGCCCTTTTCCTCAAGACTGCTGACAATGAAAAGGAACACGCAAAGATGTGGTTCAAGGAGCTTAACGGCATCGGAAACACTGCCGAAAATCTCAGCGCTGCCGCTGACGGCGAGAACTGCGAGTGGACAGATATGTACGAGGAGTTTGCCAAGACCGCCGAGGAAGAGGGCTTTACAGAGCTTGCCGCAAAGTTCAGAGCTGTAGGCGCTATTGAAAAGCATCACGAGGAGCGCTACCGTACACTGCTTAAAAATGTGGAGACTTCCCAGGTATTTGAAAAGAGCACTGTCAAGGTATGGGAATGCCGCAACTGCGGTCACATCGTTGTTGGAACCAAGGCTCCCGATGTATGTCCCGTATGCAATCACCCTCAGAGCTATTTTGAGATAAGCGAAGAAAACTATTGATAAATACATACAAGCACAAAAAACACGGATACTGCCGCAAATAACAGTATCCGTGTTTTTTTATTTGTTTATCCGATAAAGCATACAAGGTCTGCCGCCTGTTTCATAGTTCATATTGCCCGAGATAGTGCCTTTTTCAAGGAGAAAATTTAAATATCTGCGGACCGTAACTCGTGAAAGCCCCACCTTGTCTGCGATCTCCTCGCCTGTGAAATCCGTATCGGGATTTCGTTCAAGAAAGTTGTGCACCGTTTCAAGGGTCTGATCCTGTATTCCCTTAGGAAGCTGCTCAATGGTCTTTGAGGAACCGCTGTTAAGCATGGCATCAATATGCTGCTGGCTGAACTGCTCCAGATCGTGGAATGCGTCCTGTCTGCTGAGGAATTTTTCCAATGCCTGCTGAAATCTTGCACTTGAAAAGGGCTTGATAAGGTAATCTACAACACCAAGCCTTACCGCTTCCTCAATGGCTGCGCTGTCGTTGGCGGCTGTTACCATTATTACCGCCAGCGGAAGATTTTTCTCCCTTATCCTGCGCAGCACTTCAATGCCCGTGGTCTTTGGCATATACACATCAAGGATAACAAGCTGAACATTGTTTGCCGTCAGGTACGCCATCGCCGCATCACCGTCACGGCACACGGAGGCTACATGAAAATGCTTGTTTTCGGTCACATACTGCTTGTTTATCATGGCGACCATAGGGTCATCTTCAACTATCACGACCTCATACATTGCTGCCGCCTCCTTCATCTGTAAGTGTTACGGTAAAGGACGTGCCAACGCCCTCCTCCGACTCAACGGAAATGGTTCCGTTATGCTTTTCGATAAGCTGCTTTATAAGGTGAAGCCCGGTTCCCCTGCCGTCACCCTTTGTGGAAAAGCCGTTTTCAAAAATCTTTTCTCTGTTTTCTTCCGAGATGCCGTTTCCCGTATCATCAACAGTGATTATCATTGCATGAGGCTTTGTGAAGATGCCAACGGTAAGCTCCTTGGGAAGCTCATTTTTCTCGTTGAGCGAATCCATGGCGTTTTCCGTAAGATTGCCGATAATGGTTATCAGGTCGCCCGACGGCAGAGAGATATCATTGCGTGAAAGCCTGCTGCCGCCCTCCAGCGTGAACTTGATATTAAGCTCTGCTGCTCTGGAATACTTGCCGATAAGCAGCGCTGCCACTGACGGGTCATCAATATTTTTCATTATACTATGTATGACAGTCTGCTGGATAGAGGTTATATTGGTTATGTACTCGCAGGCTTCGTTTGTGCGCCCCATCTGGATAAGCCCCAGGATAACATGGAGCTTATTTGTGAAGTCATGGTTGTTTGCCCTCATTGATTCCACAAGGTATTTAACGCCCGAAAGATCCTCCATAAGCTTTGTGAACTCGGTTCGGTCACGGAGAATGCAAAGTCCGCCTGAGGTGCTGTCACCCTCTGTTATGGGCACATAGTCGGCTATGATATCCGAGCCGCTGTCGGAATGAACGGAAAATCCCGATATCTTTTCGCCTGAGGACATTATAGTTCCCGTCATCATTTCGGGTATTGCCCGGGAAATATTCAGCTTATCGTCTCTGTCGTCAATTCCAAGCATTTTCTTTGCGGCGCAGTTTATGTAAACCACAGAACCGTCCTTTTCAAAGGCGAGAAGTCCCTCTTCCAGTGATTCAAGCACATTATCACGCACGGTGAACATAGCGCTGAAAATATCAGGCTCATAGCCCTTGAGGATACGCTTTATCCTGTCGGAAAGCTGTCTTGACAACGCTATAGCCAGTGTGATGACCGCAGCCGCACACACTGTATGAAGGATTATTATGCTTATTACTGTTTTTCTGATATTCTGGGTCAGCATTACCGCAAGGACAAATCCCACATAATTTCCGCTGTCGTCATAAATCGCAGCATATGCACGCCTCTGTGCGCCCGAGGGACCTGTATCGGAGGTGACATAGAAAATGTCGCTGACGGTAAAATCGGGTATCGTGCCGTCATAAACAGTGCCGATAAGCTCATGATTTGTGTGGTAGATACGCCTGTTATCCGAGCTTATGACAGAAATGACATCAATATTTGTAAGGGAGCTTTTAAGTGAGTCGAGATAGCTTTCGGTCATATTGCCGTCAATGCTGCCGTCGGTAAGCTTATCACGGATTATTTGTGACTGAGCCACCGCCTGGGCGATATTTTCAAGGTTCTGGTCAAGCCTTGTTCTGTCCGTATATATGCTTACTATTATGCTGATTATTGTAATAAGTACAGTCATCACCGATACAAGTATGAGCAGTGTATCGAGTATCTGCCGCTGTATGGTGCCTGTCTGGGCGCTGCGGCGCTGTCTGCTGTTCATTCATATGACCGCCTTTCAGGTGTATTGTAAATATTATAACACATAAAAACACTTTTGAAAAGGGAATATGCGGATAAAAAGGACTTTTGAAAGTAATGTAAATAAGGTATTTTGCCGAATAATGGCTATATTCCGTGATTTGTGACAATTTTACTTTTTTAAGTAATTTCAGCCGAGGATAAGGAAAATGCGTTGATAACTTACCGATCATTGATTTTTATTCCCATTGGAGTTAGAATAGAGACAACAAAGAAACCAATACCGAAAGGAAAGAAAAGAAATGAATACTTTTGCAAGCTTAATGGAAATGATGATGGTCGTATGCTTCGGAATCTCATGGCCCCTTAACATTATCAAGGCATGGAGATCCCGTTCAGCTAAGGGAATAAGCCTTCCCTTCTACTTCTTCATCTGGATCGGATATGTTTTCGCATTCGTCGGCAAGTTTGTTCTTATCGCAGCAAACGCTCCCCAGCCCTGGTACGAAACAGTTCACTGGTATGTAATGTTCTTCTACGTACTTAACATCGCAATGGTAACTACAGGCATCGGCATCTACTTCAGAAACAAGCACCTGGATAAGAAGACCATTGGCGTAAATAAGCTTGCGGCTGTAACCGAATAAATCTTAACTACAAAATAATCATAGGAGGATACTATTATGGAAAACGCTGTTGGAAAAAGCCTTATGGCACCCCTTGGAACAGGCAGAATTTCTTTTATAAACAGAAAAGCTGAGGCAGCTGAAAAGACAGCTTATATCGCAAAGGTTTACGAAAGAGAAGCTGAAGAATACATGAAGCTCAATGAGCTTGCCGTAAGCAACGGCGTTGTCATGATGGGCTCCACCTTTGCAAAGGATATCCCCGTAGGTGAGCTGAGACAGGCTTTTGAGCTTGACTTCAACATCTACAACCGCAGCTTTACCGATCTTTCCGTATTTGATGCAGAACCCGTTCTCATCAACTGCGTTGAGACACTTGCTCCTTCCAAGATCGTTCTCCAGCTTGGTGAGACTGACCTTGAAAGAGGCTTCAAAACAATTCCCGAGATCATTGCAGAATACACAAATGTTGTAAAGGCTCTCAAGAAGAGAAACCGTTTCACAGACATCGTTATCGTTTCCGTATGCGAGACAGGCAACGGCACTCAGCCCGCTGAGTTCAACGCACAGCTGGAAAAGATGGCTAAGAAGCTTGGCTGCAAATATGCAGACATCACCTCCGCTTCTGCTGACCGTATGCCCTGTGTAAAGGCATTCAGCCTGCTCAAGAGATTTATGCGCAGCCAGCTCACATTTACCGATGCAATGACAATGGTAAATTATTAAGCAACTTTCCCAAACCAATTCCAACTTCCTTCATATGTAAAAGCCCTCAGAAAAGAAAGCAGGTTCTGAGGGCTTTTTATTGCTTTTTTACGACAGTTATGCTATAATATCAGTAATTCGGACGTATAAGGAGCGCTTTTATGAAAAAATCTGTGTTTTATCACCACATGGCAGAGGCTGCCTCTCAGAAAGGCATGGCAATACAGGATATTATCAGGCAGGTACATTCTCTCGGTATCGGCTGGGCAGAGGTTGATCTTGCCGACCTTAAAAGGGATAATTCTATTGCGGATATGCTGAAAAATGAGGGCATGGAAATATCATCTATCTACGGATTTTATGATTTTGGCAGCTCACAGAATGGCTCCGCAGGCTTTGAGCACGTTCAGCTTGCAAAAAAGCTCGGCTGTGAAAAAGTAATGATAATTCCGGGCTTTTACGCCTCCGATGACAAGGCACAGAGTGAGAATGAGCGAGAGAAAATGCTTGCCGCTATGAAGCAAATGTGCGAATATGCGCAGTCAGAGGGTATAATTCCCACTATTGAGGATTTTGACGACTGCAAAAGCCCTATTGCAACGGCGGAGCAGATGATGTGGTTTGCAGAACGCATACCTCAGCTGATGATAACCTTTGACACAGGCAATTTTATGTACAGCGGTCAGTCTGAGCTTGATGCCTTTGAACTGCTGAAAGACAGGATAGTCCACGTTCACTGCAAAGACCGTTCACTTATCGAAAAGCCCCAATGCGAAATGAAAATGACCGTTGACGGCAAGGCAATGTATCCTGCTCCCGTGGGCAGCGGCTGCATAAAAATGAAAGAGATAATAGCCTCTCTTGAAGCACGGGGATATGACGGCATTTACACCATTGAGCACTTTGGTGCGGAAGACCAGCTTATGTACATTAAACGATCGGCAGAATTTTTAGATGGAGTGATCTGATGACAAAAAAGGAAAAGGCAGTGGCAATAGTTTTATCCGCTGTGGCAGCTGTTATAGTGCTGACATTGCTGTATGATATGATTTTTCCCAAACTTTATGTCAGGGCAAAATATCCCGATATGACCGTTACAGCTATCGAAAAGGAAAAAGGCTCATGGTCACTTTTCGGCATAAGCGACCCCGAAATGCGTTACCTTTATTACAAAATGTATGACCCGAAAAATGATCTCAGCTTTACGCAGCAGTTCAGCTACAGCATATTTTTCCATGTTTATTCTGCTGATCCTGTTTATTCTGCTGATAAAGACTACTATGAAGAAAAACTCAGAAAAGCAACTATCAGCAGAATGGCGGAAAAGGGCTTCAATGACACTGTAAATGAATACTGCTCTGATTACATTTTTATGGATAATCCCTTTAACGGCGAGGATCACACGGGCTATCTGCTTTTTATAAATGAGCGTGACCCAAAGCTCATAAAGGCGCTGGCTGACAGCCTTGACGGATATGTGGAAGATTTTTTCAGAAAGAAGCAATACGATTACATCACTTACAGCATATACATCTGCATGGATGATGAGACTTATGAAAAGCTGAAAGCTGCGTCAACTAAGGGCGATTTTTCCGCAGGCTATATTGGTCAGGCACATTTTACCGATATTATCCCCCAAATGCTTGACTGCAAAGCTACTCGCATAACTGCCGCCAATGACGGCTTTTCGGAGCGAATATTTACCGATATGGGGGATAAATCGGATGACGAATATCAACCACCCGAAAGCTTTGACACGGTGATGTTCTGGTACGACAGCGAGCCGAATGCGGCTTACAGCGGTCATTTTTACCTTTTCGGACTTGATTTTAACGGAGGAAATAACTGATGATAAGAGTTACAGTATGGAACGAATATGTTCATGAACGTGAATATGAGGGCATTGCAAAGGTATATCCCAAGGGAATACACGGCTGCATTGCGGATTTTCTCGGTGTGGAGGATGATATCACTGTCACCTGCGCCACCCTTGATATGGAAAATCAGGGAATAAGCGAGGAGCTGCTGAAAAATACCGACGTGCTTATCTGGTGGAGCCACGCCCGTCAGGAGGACATCACAGATGAAAATGTAAAGCTCATACAGAATAATGTGCTTCAGGGCATGGGCTTTATAGGTCTGCACTCCGCCCATTTCAGCAAGCCGATGAAGGCTCTGCTCGGCACCAGCATGACCCTTAAATGGAGAAATGACGACAGCGAAAAGCTGTGGTGCACTGCTCCCTATCACCCTATTGCTCAGGGTATTGACAGCTGCATAGATATCCCCACAGAAGAGATGTACGGCGAGTTTTTCGATATTCCGAAGCCCGATGATGTGGTCTTTACAGGCTGGTTCAAGGGCGGAGAGGCGTTCCGCAGCGGCTGCACCTTTACCCGTGGCATGGGCAAGATATTTTATTTCCAGCCGGGACATGAGGAATATCCCATATACCATATGCCGCAGATACAAAGGATCATCACCAATGCGGTAAGGTGGGCTGCTCCCACGTCAAGGCTCGGTGAACCGCCTCAGTGCGTAAATCAGCTGCT
>OKTR01000700.1_pt1 | contig 10394 bp, 9 predicted proteins | sample 1606431 | NCBI WGS metagenome assembly OKTR01 (sample SAMEA3879591, study PRJEB24766) | human gut metagenome | biome: human-associated habitat; feature: feces | place: USA | collected 1985/1987
TCTACTTCGAGCAGAATGTGACCACCGAGCGGTACGAGGATCACGACGGCGAACGCTGGGTCCTTTTCGGAGAATAAGGAGGGATATCACTTGGCAGCAAACAAGAAAAAAGCTACAGCAAGGCACACGGAGGACACACCTGTCAAATCCTTTCTGGATATGATCGCACCCTCCGTGGTGCAGTTTAATCCCGACCACTTCATCTGCGGCAACACCTTCCGCTGCGTGTGGGCGCTGCGGGAATATCCCACGCAGACCGATGAGCAGGCTATTCTCCGACATCTGGGCGAAAAGGATGGGATCACGCTGCGTATCTACACCCGACAGGTAACACCTGCCGAGGAAAAGCGCATCATCCAGAATGCCGCCAACAAAAACCGCATGGGCAGCTCCAACACCAATGACCTGCAGCAGACGATCACGGCGGAAAGCAATCTGCAGGATGTGGCGTCGCTGGTGGCTTCCATGCACCGTAACCGAGAGCCGCTGCTCCACTGTGCGGTTTATATCGAGCTGACCGCTTCGGACTATAACACACTCAAGCTGCTCCAGACCGATGTGCTGACGGAGCTGGTGCGGAGCAAGCTCAATGTGGACAGGCTCCTGCTTCGTCAGCAGCAGGGCTTCTGCTGTGCCAGCCCCGTGGGATACAACGCCTTCGGCCAGCAGTTCGAGCGTGTTCTCCCGGCATCCAGTGTGGCGAATTTGTATCCCTTCAACTATTCCGGCAAAACGGACGCAAAGGGCTTCTATGTCGGGCGGGACAAGTACGGCAGCAACATCCTCGTGGACTTCGACCAGCGCGATGAGGACAAGACCTCCGCCAACATCCTCATTCTCGGCAACTCCGGCCAGGGCAAATCCTATCTGATGAAGCTCCTAATCCTCAATCTGCTGGAGTCCGGAAAGTCCGTTATCACGCTGGATGCCGAGCATGAGCAGCAGGAAATGTGCGAGGCCGTGGGCGGCTGCTTTGCCGACCTCATGGCGGGAAAGTACATCATCAATGTGCTGGAACCCAAATGCTGGGATGATGGCGGTGACCCCGAAGATAAGGCCGCACCGGAAGCCTTCCGGAAAAACACATTGTTGGCACAGCACATCTCCTTCCTCAAGGACTTTTTCCGCGCCTATAAAGATTTCAGCGATGCTCACATCGACACCATCGAGATCATGCTGTCGAAGCTGTATCAGAAATGGGATATCACGGACCGGAGCAACTTTGCTCGGATGCAAGCAGAAGATTATCCCGTTCTCTCTGATCTCTATGACCTGATCGAAGATGAGTTCAAAAACTATCATGCCGAAGCGCATCAGCTCTACACGAAAAATCTTCTTCAAGAAGTCCTGCTTGGGTTGCACTCCATGTGCAAGGGCGCGGACGCGCAATTCTTCAACGGTCATACCAACATCACATCCAGCCGATTCTTGGTGTTCGGTGTCAAAGGACTGTTGGGCGCAGCGAAAAATGTTCGTAACGCCATGCTGTTCAATGTACTCTCCTATCTGTCGGACAAGCTCTTGACCGAAGGAAACACGGTGGCGGCACTGGATGAGCTGTACATCTGGCTCTCCAACCCCACCGCTATCGAGTACATCCGAAACTGCCTCAAGCGTGTCCGCAAAAAGGAGTCTGCCATGCTGCTGGCTTCGCAGAATCTGGAGGACTTTGATCAGGAACAGGTACGCGAAATGACCAAGCCGCTGTTCAGCATCCCGCCCCACCAGTTCCTGTTCAATGCAGGATCTATCGATAAGCGGTCTTACATGGAGATGCTCCAGCTGGATGAGGCAGAATATAACCTCATCAAGTTTCCCCAGCGCGGTGTCTGTCTGTACAAGTGCGGCAACGAGCGGTATCTGCTGGAAGTCCACGCTCCCGCTTATAAGGAAAAGCTGTTTGGCACAGCGGGTGGTCGCTGATGGCAGTAACAGCAGGTATGATCGCCAAAGTCGCGGCAACAGCCCTTTCCAACGAGAAGCTCCGCAAAGGGATCGGCTGGGGGCTGGTCGCTGTTCTCTCGCCCGTCATCCTCCTGATCGCCGCGCTGTGCTCCATCGGCACAGGCGGTGCGGATCACAACAACCAGGCGGTAGCCGCAGCCTTCTATGGAACGAGCTATTCGTCCGAGGTGCCTATGGCATTCCGTTCTCATATTGAGGATATGCGCACCGCTTTTTCTCTTCTGGATTCGGCGGTCGCCTCCGTCAATGTGCGGACGGAAGGTGGAAACAGCCTTGACCTGATCCGAGTCAAGGCTGTTTTTTATGCCCTCTGCTTTGGCGAGGATGCGCCGTCCGCACGGGCGGCAAGCCGCTTCGTAGAATGCTTCTACACTTGGGAAACCCGTACCCGCACGGTAGAAGTGGAGAGCGAGGATGGTACGGTCACCAGTACAGAAGAATACACCGTCGCTGTTCCGGTTTCGCTGCATCAGGCATATGCAAATCTCGAAGCAGAGCTGGGCCGGACAATCACGGAGGATGATAAAAGCAACATCAACCACATCTATACCATGATTGCCGGCACCGAAGGCGGCGGCAGCTATGATGGCAGCTTTATCGCCGGTGGTGATCGAAGTATAGAACTGGACATCTCCACCTTTGCAAATCCTACTACCAAGAATGCCACCGATCTTGTTACCTATGCGGTTCATGCATGGGAGTCCGGCTGGGGCTATGTCTGGGGCACCTATGGTAATGTGCTGACGGAGTCACTCCTCGCCTACAAGGTGTCGCAATACCCAGATGGTGTTGGCAATCATGAGAACTTCATCCGTGCCCACTGGTTGGGCGGTAGAACAACCGACTGTGTAGGACTTATCAAGGGCTACAGCTGGCTGTCCCCGGAAACGATGACCATCGACTACGGTACCCACGGGATGCCGGATATCGGTGCCAACCAGATGTACTATACCGCAAGGGAATCCGGACCCATTAGCACAATGCCGGACATCCCCGGTCTTGCGGTTTGGCATGAGGGACACATCGGTGTTTACATCGGCGGCGGTCAGGTCATCGAGGCCATGGGAACAAAGAATGGCGTTGTTAAAACGGAACTTGCAAAACGCAATTGGACACACTGGTTAAAAATACCGTACATCAATTACAACTGAGGAGGATGCAACATGAATGTTTTAATGATAGAGCCGGGAAAAGCTCCGTATGTAACTGATATTGGAAATGATTTGCACAGTATGCAGCAGGCAGTCGGCGGATATATCCAGGCTGTGTATCCCTACGAGGAGGCGGTTGTGTTGATCTGCAACGAGGAAGGCAAACTGGATGGCCTGCCGCTTAACCGTGCGCTCCGTGATGAGGATGGCGACATCTATGACATTGTTGCCGGGAACTTCTTCCTTGCTGGTATCGGTGAGGATGATTTTATAGATTTGCCGGACGAGCTTGTCGAGCAGTTTGCAGAGCAGTTCCGGCAACCGGAGGTGTTTGTGAATGTGGGTGGTCGGATCATCGCTTATCCAGTGGCGGAAGAACCGGTGCAGGATGGAATGTCATATTGACAATGATAGCAGCAAGGATTTCATCTATGTACTTTCCTACCTTTACAAAAATTGTAGCAGCGGCAGGACTTGACTATGTGATTGGAGGACAGTAATGAAAAAAACGAATATCACACTTACCTTTGATGATGACAAGCTGGATGCACTGGAATTTTCCCTTCGCAAGGAACATTCTTCCGTGCAATCTCGAATGGACGATGCCCTCAAGCAGCTCTATGAGCAGGTGGTACCGGAAGCTGTGCGGGAGTATCTGGACAGCAAAGCCGCCCCTGCGCCCAAGCCTAAGCGCACGGCCAAAGCCGCTACTCCGAAAGCGCCGATCTGTGAGCCAAAGCCTGCGGCAGTCCCGGTGAAGGAGGGCAACTGAGATGGCGGATCATGTAGACATCACATTGTGGATCGACCGGCGTTGGAAGAATGCCATTGAGAAGCATCTCAAAGGTGAAACCCTGCAGGAGCATCTGGAGAATGTGCTGGATGAGCTGTGCAACCAGCTCCCGGAGCAGGAATACAAGCGCATCAGTGCCGAGATCTACGCGGAGGATGCCGCAGAGCGTGAAGCGAGGGAGGCTACCCGCACCTACGCCGCCTACCATGTAACGGAGCGCGGGCAGGAGTGGTACTTCAAGACCTCGCCCGGTGAGGAGCTGTTGGTCGCCTGCAAAAAGCTGCGCGGCTATGTCACCGCAGAGAAAGGCACTGCGCCGGACAAATTTATCGGAATGTTTTTCGGTGGGCAACCCATCACAGCAAAAGAGTTTGACGCCCTGACCGCTGTACGCATGGAGAACACCGGCAAGGTGCGCGGCGTGTTCGATGTGAACTTCGACAAGCGGGAGTTCTCCGCCGTACACACCATGGACGGCTGGCGGACCTGGGCGATGCGGGATGTCTCCCCGTCCGTCTACCATGCCACAAGGTCGCACTTTGCTTCGGGGGATGAACAGCTCTCCAAACTATTGGAGCTGCTGGATGGTAAAGAGATCACCTCGGCGGGACACCTCTCCGCGCGGAATTTTTCTTTCAGTGATGAGATCATGGTGGAGGAAGACGGTAAGCTCAACTTCTATGTGGACGCAGATTTTGATGTGGACGCTGCCTTCGGAACCTTCGTCCTCACGGACAAAAACGATGACTGGCTCAACATCTATGCCAACTACGACATCGCGGAGGATAGACCCTGCGACACGCTGGAGCTGACGCTCTGCAAGGGTGACGGCTCCGAGGAGAGCTGGAGCTACCTGCTCAACGCAGCCGAGCAGGATGTTCTACTGCGAAAGATGGAGGCGTTCTGCCAGCAGCAGACCGGCATGAGTCTGTGCGAGTACGCCCAACAGCTTCGTGAGGAACAGGCACAGACTTCGGAGATGCAGATGTAACCGCCGTGTCCGCCCCTGTGAGCCGCTGTGTGCGGCTTTGGGGGCGAGGGTAGCATCCTTACACCCCAGACAAGCATCGGCGCTGTTTGCCCCCGCGCCCCTCCTATGGGGAACTGTGCTGGGAACCCGCCTGTTCGATAAAAGCACAGACCGGCTATAATTTGTCAAGCCGAAATCTCATTTGGGATATAGGGCGTATAGGCCTTGTTGCCTCTCATAACAGCGTAAATGATGGAGACCATCTTCCTGCAGGCGTGGCCCACGGACGCCATGTAGGGCTTCCCTTCATCTCGTTTTTTCTGAAAATAAAGCTTCAGCGCCGGATCGTGAAGTACTGCTGATGAAGCCGCCAGCCAAATGGCGTGCCGCAAATACGGCGACCCTCGTTTGGACATACGGTTTCTGACGCCGTTGTATTCGCCAGACTGCCGCATGGTTGGATCGATCCCCGCGTAGGCGGCAAGCTTTGCCGCGGAGGAAAAACGGCTGATGTCTCCGATCTCGCTGAGGATGTACGCGCCAAGGGTCGGGCCGATACCGGTGATGGTGGTGATCGGCGTATCCAGGGTGTCCATGATCTCCGCGATCTTGCGGTCCATTTCTTGAACCTGCTGTTTCAAGAAAACGAGGTGCTTTGCATAGAGTCGGATCATCGTGCTGAAAACGTCGCCGGCCATGGCGAAGCCAAAGGAATTGCGCGCAAGCGCCTGAAGCTCCTGCGCTTTCGCCATGCGGAAGCGCTTGTGGCTGGAGACTTCGATGAGATGGCAGAGCTCCTCAAAAGGCATCTCGGATAATTCCTTTGGCGTAGGACAGGTTTGCAAAATCGCCATGGAAGTATCGCCAAACAGATTGGTAAAAGCTGTTTCGTATTCAGGAAAGACCTGATCCAGCAGGGCAACGACCTTTCGCTTAACATCTGCCTGCATGGAAACGATGGCGTGCCGTCCACGGCACAGCTCCCGCAGCTCATAAATGTTTTCGGGATGCAGGGTAGACTCGGAGAAGTGTCCGAAACGGATCACCTCCGCGATGAGCAGGGCGTCCCTCGGATCTGTTTTGGCCTGACGGATATAGAAACTGCGGATGGAGTTGGTCTGCACTGGGTTGATGACCTGAACACGGAAGCCCTCCTTCTGAAGTCTGGTAAAAAGAGCGAGCCAGTAGTGTCCGGTGGCCTCCATTGCAAAGGAAACCTCGTCAAGCGGCAGTTTGGCCTTGGTGAGCATGGCCAGCAGCCGATTGTACCCGGAGCAGTTGTTGGTGAAGGAAAACGGCTTGATGATGACGGTGCCCTCGCCGTCAATCACCGCTGCCTCGTGCTTCCTCTTGGCGATGTCGATCCCAACGATGTACATAGTGCAGGCTCCTCTCATGTTCAAATTACGGACATTCCTCGTGCTGCTGAAGGTCACAACCTGTTGCGAGATTAGAAGAAAGCGATTCATCGCCCCGACATCCGGCTCATAAGTGACATCCCACAGGGCAGAGGTTCCAGTCTGTGCGCAGTAGACTTGGCTACAAAGATAGAAGCAGGAAATTCTCTGTCCGCATGAGGATATTATATCATCGCTCCCTCAAGGGGCGTTGATACCGGTTTTGAAGGTGTTTTGTGGGGAGATATCCCCGTTCGAAAATATAACAAGATAAAGGCCCGGTGTCGTTTCCGCCCCGGACCGCCCACAAAGCCCCGCAGTGCGGGGCTTTTCAGCGTTTTGAATTGTAGGCGTTTTCGCTTGATTTCAAACAGGCTGTAGGCGTATTTTCCCCAAAAGCTCCGTGTCGCAGGGGTTTGCGCCCACAAAAAGCGACATCAAAAGAAAGGACGGCAACTATGTCAAAAGAACAAATGACCATCCGGCTTTATCCAGAAACGCGCAGACAAATGGATGGTTGGTTGGAAGAAAGCAACAGCAAAAACCGAAACGAATTCGTGGAAAAGGCTCTGCGCTTTTATATGGGCTACCTCGGCACGGAGAATATTACCGAATTTCTCTCGGACGCGCTGGTGGCGACGCTGCGCGGAATTGTAGCTGACAGTGCAAATCGTACCAACAGTCTCCTATTCAAGTGCGCGGTAGAGCAGGGCATCATGGCGCACACCATCGCCGCCCACTTCCGGGATACGCTGGAGGATCGCCGCGCCCTGCGCGGGTATGTGGTGGACGAGGTGAAGCGCACCAATGGTCAGATCAGGTTCGAGGATGCCCAGGATGTCCAACGGCAGCTGCCGGATGACACATGGCGAGGTTGATATTTATTTCTCCCTACATGAAGGGCGGCAGAGATGCCGCTCGGCTGGCCCATCGCACCCGCTACTTCGCTACCCGCGAAGGTGTGCAGCTCCTCAAGGATGACAATGCCCATCTTCCTGTCACGAAGAAACAGCAGCAGTATATCCAGCGTCTGCTCCGCAGCTTCCCGGAGGCAAGGGAGCTGCCGGAGCATGAGGACTATGCAAACACACCTAACCGGCAGACTGCCTTTGCGCTCATCGCACAGATCCACGAGGACTTCATTGAGCCAATGGATGGCCGTGAAAACTATCTTGACTATGTCGCAAACCGTCCCGGCGTAAAAGCGTTGGGCGAACACGGCCTGTGGGATGCCCATGGCAAGGTCCCGTCGCTGGAGAATGCCGTGGCAGAGGTGGCGCGGCACACAGGAAATGTGTGGACGCCAGTCATCTCCCTCTCCCGTGAGAACGCGGAGCGGCTGGGTTATACCGACCTTAAAAACTGGCAGGAGCTCATCAACGCATCTATCACCGACATCGCCAAGGGCTATAAGATCCGTCCGAGCCATCTACGCTGGTATGCTGCTCTCCATGAAAAAGAGAAGCACTTCCATGTCCATATGATCATCTTCTCCACTGACCCGAAAGAAGGCTTTCTCACCAAGCAAGGTATCCGTAGCATCAAGTCCGCGCTGGTCAGCACGATCTACCGGAACGACCGCCTGCACATCTATGAGCAGAAGGATGAACAGCGCGGCCTGCTCCGGCAGGAGGCGGAAGCACGGATGGCAACGCTCATCGGGCAGATGGCAATCGGTACTATGCAAAGTGATAGGCTGGAGTTGTTGGTGACGGATCTCGCCCAGCGGCTTCGGGAGGTCAGCGGCAAAAAGGTCTACGGTTATCTGCCGCCTCGTGTCAAACGCATCGTGGATGAGATCGTGGACGAACTGGCAAAGGACGAGAGGGTGTCGTCCGCCTATGCTCTATGGCAGGATCTCCGAGAGCAGCTTTGCACTGACTATAATCAGACACCGCCGCAGCGAGTACCGCTGTCGCAGCAAAAGGAGTTCAAGACTGTGCGCAACATGGTCATCCAAGAAACGCTACGACTCTCGGAAATGAACTTCACCTTCGAGGATGATGCCATGCAGGATGAGCCAGAGCCGGAAGAACCGCCTGTTCCTCCAGATCCAAGTGCGGAGCGGATGATCCATCAGCAGGCGCGGTTTTACCGCAGAGCAAAAAGCATGTTAGATGCTGTGGACACAGATCCCAGTGAGAAGTCAATGGCATTGGTCACCCTCCACCGTTTGTGGGAGGAGGGTTATACCATCGCGGCACACCAGATGGGAAAGGCGTATCAGGACGGGCTTGGCACATCGATTGACCGAAAAGCGGCGGCAGAGTGGTTTCAAAAATCGGCGGAGGCCGGAAATACTTGCTCTGCATATGCGCTGAGCAAACTACTGCTGGAGCAGGGGCAGATCCCGCAGGCCATTCACTGGCTGCGGCAGGCAGCGGATCAGAACGATCCATACGCGCAATACCGGCTCGGCAAGCTGCTGCTCACCGGCGCGGAGGGGGTGCCGAGGGATGCAGTTGCCGCCATTAAACTTCTGAAGGACTCTGCTGCCCAGGGCAATCAGTTTGCCCAATACACGCTGGGAAAGCTCTATTTGCTGGGACACGAGGTGCAAGCAGACCGCGAAGAAGCTCTGCGCTATTTCGCACAGGCAGCGACACAGGGCAACACCTACGCTCAATATTTCATTGACCATCAGGACGACTTCTCCGGTGCGGCGGCGGGAACCGCTATCCTTCGGATGCTTCATCAGATGAGTCGCATTTTCCGCGAGAACGCCGCCCAGCCTGCCATCTATGCAGGAATGCAGATCGACAAGAAGCGTCGCCGCAGATTGCAGGAGAAGCGCATGGCAATGGGACACAAGGTGGATGACCATGAGGATCGTGGACTGACGCAACAGACACAATAAGGGAGGGACCATGTCAAAGTACATTCCGTTTACAACCGAGCAGAAAGAACGAGCCGCCTCGGTGGACTTGGAGGAGTTCCTCCGCCGCCGAGGAGAAAAGCTCATTACCTCCGGCAGGGACAAACGCCTTGCCAGTGACCACAGCATCACCATCCGCGGCTGCGAGTGGTTCGATCACGCCACCGAGCAGGGCGGCAGAGCAATCAGCTTCGTCAAGCAGTTCTATGGCCTCAGCTACCCGGACGCTATGTCTTTGCTCCTCGGTGATGATCTGGGCGGGAGTTACCCTGCGGCAAGGGAGAAGGAGCCAGAGCCTGCAAAGCCCTTCGTGCTGCCGCCGCAGAGTGAGTCCATGCGCCGTGTGTATGCCTACCTGCTGCAAAAGCGTTGCATCGACCACGAGATACTCAATGCCTTCGTGCGCAAGAAGCTCGTCTACGAGAGCTGTGAAAGATCCAAGGACGGGACAAAGGAATACCACAACGCCGTGTTCGTCGGATTCGATGAACACGGCGTTCCCCGCCATGGGCATAAGCGTGGGCTGTATACCATGGGGCAAGGCTATCGCGGCAACATTGAGGGCAGCGACCCGAAGCACAGCTTCCACTATCTCGGCGGCGATGACACGCTCTTTGTCTTCGAGGCCCCTATCGACCTGCTCTCCTACATCTCCCTTTTCCCGGAGAGGTGGCAGGAGCATAACTATGTGGCCTGCTGCGGAACGTCGTCCATTCCTGTGATGGAGATGCTGCGGCAGCTCCCGCAGCTCCGGCAGGTGTACCTCTGCCTGGACAATGACGATGCCGGTCATGCCGCCAGTGCGCGCATGGCGAAGCTGCTGGAGGAGCGTGGTATCTCCGCAGAGCGGCTCGTACCGCAGCAAAAGGACTGGAACGACGATCTCAAGGCAGAACAGGAAAACAAAATGGAAAGGAGCGAGCTATGCCAAACCTTCTGCTGACAATGTGGGACACGATCAAAAGCTCCAACATCGGAATATTGGTCGCGGCAGGGCTGGGGATGTTCGCCATTATTGGGGGACTCTCCATGCTGTCCTACCACTATACACTCAGCGGCATCAAGTCCCGCACCGTGGGTGACGGACAGCACGGCACGGCGCGTTGGGCAACCGATAAGGAGATCCGCAAGACCTATGCCCATGTGCCGTTCAAGGTCAAAGACTGGCGTAAGGGAGTAAGCCTTCCCACAGAGCAGGGATTGGTGCTGGGCTGCAAGGGCAAGAAAGATGAACTGACTGCGC
>OKTR01000711.1_pt1 | contig 10258 bp, 10 predicted proteins | sample 1606431 | NCBI WGS metagenome assembly OKTR01 (sample SAMEA3879591, study PRJEB24766) | human gut metagenome | biome: human-associated habitat; feature: feces | place: USA | collected 1985/1987
GAAGTGCATAACGGTAGTAACCCATCAATGCCCAAGCCATTTCCCACTTGAAATAACCAACATACTCTGTTCCCAAGCCAAAGAACGATTTCCACTTCACGGATAGAGCTTGTGCGCACTTATATAGATTCATCTTATCCATAATCGTTCTCTCCTATAAATGATAATTTAGCGGTGATAGAATTGTTACGCGGAAGTATCTTAAATTCTATCGCCGCTAAATTATCATTTTCCGCTCTCTTCAAAGCAATGCGGTCGGTAATTGCACGGTAGGACTCGACGATCTCACATTGTCTCGCATAGGAGGGAACAGGGAGCTTTATACGGCAAAGATCATCCCATGTAATTCCGCCTCGAACACTGCCGTCCGTCATGAACCAGCACTCACGGTCAAACTCCGGTCTACGAAACCACATCATCAAATACTCTTCGTTTAAGACATCGCGGTCAATAATCTCAAACATGAAATACGCCGGAGAAACTATTGCAGGGCTGTCTTTCTCATAGAGCGCAATCGGAAGACGTTCATCGCGTCCAACGTGCATTGGGTTACAGGCAAATAGCCCCTTGCTGATCAGTTTATACCGACTCAAATCTGTGCCAATTACATTTGCGACGGAAGGCATAAACTCTTTGTCGATGCTTATGCCAAGAACAGTGCTGGTGACTTCCTCGGAGTTTCGATAATCAACAAGCCGAATGTGTTTACCAAGAGGATCATAATTCGATTTCATAGCCCAGCTCCTTAAACACGGTCAACAGGTCAGCCTTCGACTTCTCTTCTGCAACAAGCAGATCACGAAGCTCACTTTGCAGCGTCTTCATTTTCGTATCAAAGTCGATGTTCTCATCACGGTTTACAAACTCGATGTAACGGCTCGGAACAAGGGTAAATCCCTTTTCTGCAACCTCATCGAAGGATGCGCTGTAACAAAATTCAGGCACATTCTGATAAGTTTCTTCATAGCCTTCCTGCTGCCATGCATGGTAGACGCTCGTGACCTTCGCACGGTCATCTTCTGTCAGTTCAATGTACTTCTTTTCATAGGGGCTTCCCATTTGCCGCAAGTCCATGAAAAGGATCTCGCGCTCACGGTTACGGAAGCGTTTTACTTCACCGTTTTCTTCAACCACACGAGCCTTTTTATTCTTATTCAGAATCCAAAGCGTGACGCTGATGTCGGTGGTATAGAAGAGGTTGCGGGGAAGGATGATGATTGCTTCGACGAGATTGTTCTCGATGAGCTGACGGCGGATTTTTAACTCTGTACCGTCGTCAGATAGTGCGCCGTTTGCAAGCAGGAAACCGGCAACGCCGTTCTGAGAGAGCTTTGAAACGATATTCAGAATCCAGCCATAGTTCGCGTTACTCGTGGGCGGAACTTCATAGCCGTCCCAGCGCGGATCATCAATCAGCTCATTATCACCACGCCATTCTTTCTGATTAAAAGGCGGGTTTGCCATAATGTAATCTGCCTTGAGGTCCTTGTGCTGGTCATTGGTGAATGTGTTCGCTGCCATTTCTCCGAGGTTTGCAGAGATGCCGCGAATAGCCAGATTCATTTTGCACAGCTTGTACGTCGTGTTTGTATATTCCTGACCATAGATAGAGACCTTCTTCTTGTTGCCGTGATGTGCCTCCACGAACTTCATTGACTGCACGAACATACCGCCAGAACCGCAGCATGGGTCGTAGAGAATGCCATCATACGGTTCAATCATTTCTGCAATCAAATTGACAATGCACTTCGGCGTATAGAACTCGCCCTTACCTTTGCCTTCTGCAAGTGCAAACTTACTCAGGAAGTATTCGTAGACTCGTCCGATAATGTCATTCTCTTTATCGCCGGTGTTGATCTTATCAATCTCGTCCAGCAGTGATGCCAGCTTTGCTGTGTCGATGTGAAGACGTGAGTAGTAGTTGTCCGGCAGTGCGCCTTTCAGTGCGGGATTCGCTTTCTCAATCGTATAGAGGGCGGTGTCGATTTTCAGCGCAATGTCATCCTGTTTCGCATTCTCCATGATGAAAGACCAACGGCTGATCTCAGGCAGGAAGAACACGTTGTCCTTCGTATAGAAGGCAACATTGTCAACAAACTTCTCACCGTATTTTTCAGAAATAGCTTTCCTTTGTGCCTCAAACTTATCGCTGGCAAACTTCAAAAAGAAGAGACTGAGAACGACGTGTTTGTATTCTGCTGGCTCAACAGAACCACGGAGTTTATCTGCGGACTTCCACAGAGCTTCCTCCATAGAAATCTCCTTCTTCGGTGCCGATGCGGCTCGTGCCATATCAAAATCCTCCCTGTGTATTTATCTAACCTATTTTACAAAAAGAGCTGTACGAAAAACCGGACTCAGTTCTTGTCCGTTCGCACAGCCTCACATATATCTCCGATGTCACAGTTCAAGTAATCACAAATGCGCAGCAAAATAGAGAGGGACACTTCTTCCCCCTTATTCAGTTTTGTCCATGTTCCGGCAGACAGCCCTACTTCATGTCGTAGAGAAGCCTTCTTTATGTCGCGTTCCAGAAGAAGCATCCATAGTTTCTTATAGCTTATGCGCACGGCAACCATCCTTTCGCTTGCTTGCATTCAACATCGCTTATAATATTATACTGGATTTCATTCTCAAAAGCAATCCGTTGATGCAGAAATTAAAGAAAAAGTTTCAATTTCTCGAACCTTCTCTCAAGGATGCAGGGCATCTCCGGTCAACAGGAGATGCCCTGCTTTTGAAAGGACTATTCGCGCTGTGTGCTGCGCCGATGATCACGGTCATGGTCAGCAGAAGGAGAGAGGAACGTATCAACATTAGACTTGATCGTCTCTATTTGCTTTGCTTCTTTTTTGAACCTGTTCCGTTCAGCATATAGCCGTTCCTGTTCTTCAAAGAGCTGCGCTTGCTCCGCTTGCAGCGTCTTCAAGCTCGGCAGTTTTTCATCGCCCTGCATAGCAAGAAGTGTACTCCGCGCCGCCTCAAAGATCACAAGCTCTGCCTCATGCTTTGCCTTGAACCCCGGCTTGTCTTTTGCCTTCTGGAAGGCGTCATATACAGGCTTGAGCCGCTGGTAGTTGGAGATATTTTTGATGAGCGGCTGGACTTCCCGCAGTCGTGCTTCAACGCCTTTCAGTTCCTTGCCGGTGCGGTCATAGGAGCTGTGAACGTCCTCGACCTTCTTCTCAAGATCGGCGTATTGGAGCAAGTTGTTTTCCGTGAGATAGTTGAGTGTCCGTGCCGCTTCCTTGAGGATCGTGAGCTTGGCTTTATGCTCGTAGCCCTTGCTGTCGATGAGCCTGATCCGCTCCTGAATATCTCCGATGAGAGAGATGCCCTTCGGCGTGGTCTGTCTCTGACTTCTTCGGGGCGTCCGTCCGGCAATCCGCTCCTTGATGCGTTCCTCGGTGTAGTTCTCTCCGATGGTTTTAGACCGGGTAAACCGCTCCTGACCTTCAGCGCGGAAGGAGATGTATTTGCCGGTCTTGATTTCATAACCGGCTTCCTGCATGAGCCGCAGAAAGTCATCGTAGTCCTTGGCTGTGATGACAAGCCGGTCGATGGTCTGCTTGAGCTTTTGCTTCCAGCTCGTGCCGCGTTTGGCTTCGGTGTACTCCTTGTAGCCCATGCCCTTGTTCTGAGAGGGAGGGATAACAGAGAGACCGTTTTCCTTACAGAGCCGGTCGCTGACCTCACGCATATCATAGTAAATCCGCTTGTAGCTCTTGTATGCGTGGTAGTCCACAAAGTCAACCGCATTGAAAATCAGATGGTTATGAACATGGTCTTTGTCAATGTGAGTGGTCAGCACATACTCATATTTTCCTCCGAGGATTTCATCTGCAAACTGCTTGCCGATCTCGTGGGCAAGCTCCGGTGTGACCTCTCCAATTTCAAAGGACTGGATCACATGACGGGCTATGATCCTGACCGGATTCATCCCTTTTTGCTCGGCTATTTTCCGCGTCCATTCAAATTCCCGCGCTGCGGTCTCGCTGGCACAGCCGTAGGACGAGACCAGCAGCTTCTCGTCGGTCTTTTCGGGATTCAGAATGTACGCGATTGCCTTGCTCAAAGTTCCTCGGATTGCTTTGATTTTAGTAACTGCCATACCGCGTCCATCTTTTCTTTCAGCTCGTCAATATCGTCCTGATAGAATCGTCCCGTCGAGTTGATCCTGCGGCAGACGGTATTGATGTTCACGCCGATCTTGTTGATTTCGGCGGCGAGCTTTTTCTGCTCTGTGTAGTCTACGACAATGATGTAACCGTCGATCAGCATCTTCCTTGCATACGCACCGAAGTTCTCCGTGCCGATCATCTCCATCTTCTTTGCAATCGTCCGTTCTTCCTGTGGTGTCAGCCAAATCTTCTTCTGAATGTCTCGTGTTCTTCGTACCATGCTGCGCCCTCCGTCGTAAAGATTAGAAGGGTTTGGGACTATCCCAACAAGCAAAAATCTGATGTTAAGGGCAGGGTCTCCTTAACTGATTTTTCTCCGGTGGGTACTCACCGGATTTGCTTGCTAATCTCCCAAAATCGTATTCCCCGAAGATTCCCCCGTGAAATGTCCCTTCACTTTACAACGGACACAAAAAGAGCTTTTGTTGAGTACCGGATTTCAAAAAAGTCAAAAAATCATTGGATTTCCCATGTGAAAGCCACTGTGTCTGTCACATCAATATCAACCGGCTCAATCTCAGGTGCGGCGCACTTGCTCATCGCCATAAGAGGCTGAATACAGTCTTCGACCTCATAGCTCGTTCTGGAATACACATTGAGTTCGCCCCAGTTGTAGTCGATATTGAGTAGCTGCCCAAGCGTACTGCCTGATGCTTTGCAAAGAATCTCCGCCTTTGCCCTGGCGTTCTCCGTCGCATTGATCAGCAGCTCTTCGCTGACTCTTGCCGGGTTTTTCACGGTGAACGCAATGCTGAGTTCTGGTTGCGCCCCACAATCCGCAATCGCAGAAATGACCTTTGCAAGCTGCTTGCTGTCAAAGTCAAAGGCAAGTTTCAAGCGATAGCTGCAAGCATATCCGGCAAACTCTCGCTTGTAATTTCCTTGCCGATCCTTGACGTTCTCGTACCTTGTCTGGACATCAAAGCTCGTGGTTTTCAGGTCTTCCTTGCGATACCCAACGCGGACTGCGGCACCTTGCAGTCTTTCGATTCTCTCGGCAGCTTCCGACATTGCGCGGTCATAGGTTTCAGATAAGACTTCAATGTTCAGGGATAGGATGATGTAATCCGGTCTTGCGGAGACATTGCCTGTCCCTTTTACGGTGATTATTCTCATTACTTTCTCCCGTCCTTTCTGGAATTGAAGTCCTCATCAATACGTTTTTTCCAATTCGTACCCAGCGGTACGCTGCATCGGACAGCGGAAACCGCTTCGCTCAGAACTTCATAGTTGAGTTGCGTTCCCTCGCGGTCAGAGTGGTAATTGACCGCTCGATCTGCTCCAATTCCAAAATGCTTTGCCGTCTCAACTGCATCAATGTTTGCACCGAGGAAAAGAAACTCCCAGCCGTACTTTTCCTTCTGTCGCTCAATCATCTTCTTGACCTTCTCGCTGTCATAACGGCGGCTTGCATTCTCCATGCCATCCGTTGTGATGACGAACAGTGTGTGTTCAGGGACATCCTCTTTTCTTGCGTACTTATGGACATTCCCAATGTGATGAATCGCTCCGCCGATAGCATCCAGAAGCGCGGTGCAGCCGCGAACGGAATAGTCTCTGTCGGTCATCGGATCCACCTTCTGAACCGGCACACGGTCATGGATAACCTCGCTCACGTTGTCAAAGAGAACGGTAGAGATCAATGCCTCGCCATTCTCTTTTTTCTGCTTTTCAATCATGGAGTTGAATCCTCCGATGGTGTCTGTTTCCAGTCCGCTCATAGAGCCGCTGCGATCAAGGATGAATACGATCTCCGTCAAGTTCTTTCTCATGTTCAGTACCTCCGTATATAAAAATATGACTGCTTGGTGTCTCACCTTACAGTCATATTGTACTTCGGTATTCACTTCATTTGGTCGCATGGCAAGCGACATTATTCTAAGGACAAGAACAGCTCTCCGTCAATGCTTAGGATGTCATCCATCGGAATCTTCGTGCCGTCCTGCATGGTAATCAGGCGCTCAAAGTCATCAACCTTTATGACTGCGCCGGTTGCAGTTACATACGCACCGCCAGCTTTGCGCTCATCAGGTTTGAAGTAGGTTATTTCAACCTCCGGCTCTTCATCAAGGGCATCCATGAGAAGCTGATACCTCATGTTCAAAGCGGTCAAGGCTCCCTCATCAAGCTCAATCCTTTCGTCAGTCAGACGTCCGGTTTCTTTGATTGCAGCATCGTAGCCGGTGAGTGCTGCGAAGGGAGCGAACTGCGCCGCACGATCTGACATTGGCATCTGTGGTCGCGTCTTGGAGACGTGGTGAGGACGCCCCATAATCTCATCATATTTGCTTTTCATGTGCATCCCACATCTCCTTTTACAGTCGAATAATAGTTACAGCGTTGCCTTTTTCCACTTCCTGATCTTCGTTCTAAATGTTCCAAAGGGAGCAACGGTATTGACGTGAATAAACTTGTAAACCTCCCATACCGCTGTTTTGGTAGCATCATCTGCCCACTTTCTCATGTGCGGTTGAAATAACTCATCTTCACTCATAGAATCAATCATTGTCTGGATAGAAGTAACGTTTCCTTTTAACTGATCCTTCAATTCCACTAAGGATGAATGAGAGTATGTATCTGTGAACCATTGGTATAGATCGCCCAGCTGATTCCACCTAAACAGTTCTGATGGTGTTTTCACTTCAACTCCGCGCTTCTCGTCATTTTCCCATTTTAGAAGCAGCGTTGTCCAACCGATCTGATAAGCAAGATTCTCAGCCGGTGTTCTGTCCACCTCGGCTACTCTTATATCTTTTAGGGCTTCCGGAATAGAATCAAATTCAGCAATGTACTTTTCAAAGCCTTTGCTGATTTCGGCTTTTAATTCCTCTTTATCCTTGTATGTTCTCAAAATATTTTCTCCTTGAAATTGAATTGCTGTTCACGCCTTATGCCCGCCGATCTGAGCATTTCGGTCCTTTGCGGTTGCGCCTTCTTCAAGATTCATCGCCTTGAGGATCGCGTTCTTTCCGTACTTCTTCTTGATGGCGAGAGCAGCCTTCTGGATTTTTCGTTCCCGTTCCAAGGCGGCGTCTTCGGCTTTCTGCTTTTCCTCTTCGGCGGCATAGTCGGTGAAGAGGTCAAGCTGGACAGCACCGTCATTTTTCTTCGGCGCGTCCGCTTCCGGCAGGACATGATTTGCCACAACATACATACGGCGGACAAGCAGATTCTTGTCCACGATCCGGTCGAAGAGTTCTGACACAGCACACATTATTTTGCGGGTAGAGGATGTGTGACCGTCGAGGTTGATAGAGCCGTGCGCCTGTTTCGGAATCTGCCTTCCATAATGATCTGTCTCAACCGCGCCGTGATACTTTGCCCGTCGTGCCGGATCGGTTAGGTTCTCGATGTCGTAGCCAACTGTGAGAACCATCTGGTCGGTGACAAGCCCCTTGTCCACCAAGTCCAGCACAAGCAAGTCCGTCATTTCCCGCACAACCAGCTTCGCCTTCTGCGGCTCATAGGGACAGTGCAATACCTGACCGGAGCTGAGGCTGTTGGAGCTGGGACGGTACGCTTTGATTGCTTCAATGGTGGTCGGTTCCCATCCCCACGCATGGTCAATGAGCAATTCCGCATTCTTGCCGAACAGCTTGTAAAGCAAGTCCTCGTTCCGCTCTGAACAGAGGGCAACATCACCCATCGTGAACATCCCGTTCTGCTCAAGTTTCTTGGCAATGCCCCGACCCACGCGCCAGAAGTCCGTGAGAGGCTGATGAGACCAAAGCTCACGCCGGAACTTCATCTCATCCAGCTCTGCAATGCGGACACCGTTCTTGTCGGCGGGGATGTGCTTCGCCACGACAAGCCCGATGCAGCCGGAGCCGGCGCAGAGGTCGAGAACGCGGGGCGCGTCCAGCGTTTTGAGATAGAGCAGCGTCCGCTCCACCAGCACCTCCGTGTCCGGGCGGGGGATGAGCACGCTCTCGGAGATGTCCAGCGGCAGACCGTAGAACTCCCACTCGCCGATGAGGTACGCCACCGGCTCGCCGTCCAGATGACGCTGCGCCAGACGGCGCACCTGCTGCTCCACCGTGTCGGGCACGTAGAGCCGCCCGTCGCGGCTCAGCTCCTCGCGGCTTTTGCCGGAGGCGCAGCAGACCAGCTCCCGCGATTCCAGCGTGGGGTCGGGGAGACCGGCGCGGAGGAACTGCTGGCGGACATCTAAATACAAATTGTTATAAGTGATCGCCATAATACGCACCGTTGTTACTTTCTTTGAGGTTTTTCGCGGGAAGCGGGGACGGGGGAACGGATTCCCACGCCAGTGTGAGCACTGGCTCGGAATGACAGGAGTGAGAGTGTCGCGCCTGCACTATTACCACTCGTCGGTGCCGTGCTCCTCGGGAATGACGAGCTTCATCGCCTCGATGGCGACCTCGATCATGGAGTCGTCCGGTTCGTGGGTGGTGAAGTTTTGCAGCCACATACCGGGGGCGGAGAGGACGCGGGTGAGGGCGTTGTCGTGCGCGCCCACCAGACGGTTGAATTCATAGGTAATGCCCACCACGGGGATCAGCAGCAGCAGCTTGACGCCCACGCGCACCCAAACGCTCTGCCAGTTGATATAGGGGAACACAAGGCTGGAGACGATGACGGAGACGATGAGCACCACAAACAGGAAGCTGGTGCCGCAGCGGGGATGGTGGCGGGGCTGGATGCGGACGTTTTCCACCGTCAGGGGCAGTCCCGCCTCGTAGCAGAAGATGGTTTTATGCTCCGCGCCGTGGTAGCAGAACACGCGGTAGACGTCCTTCTGCTTGGAGCAGAGGATCATATACAGCAGGAGGATAAGAATTTTCACCACACCCTCGATCAGATTGTGAACGGTGGGGCTGGTGGCGTGGAACAGCCCCGCCAGAAACGTGGGCAGCAGCATGAACAGCATCAGCATCAATCCGAGACTGAGGATAACGGAGAATGCCACCAGCAGCGTTTGCAGCTTTTCGGCGGAGACATGGTCGGTGAGCCACTGCTCCACCTTGCCGGGCTTCGTGCTCTCGTCCTCCGGGAAGTAGTCGGCGGAGAACATCAACGCCTTGACGCCGGTGATCATGGAGCCGATGAACGTGACTGCGCCCCGCAGGACGGGGACGCCCAGAATGGGATAGTTCGCCTTGATGAATTTGCGCTCCGTGACCTTGGTGACCAGACCCTCCGGAGAGCGGACGACGATAGCGTCCTTTTGGGGGCCGCGCATGAGGATGCCCTCGATCAACGCCTGGCCGCCGATGCTGGTGCGGAAGGTGGTTTGTTTCTTTTCCATAGACGTGGTAGATTCCTTTCTGTGGCAAGCATAGCACAGCTTGCGGAAAAATGCAACACTTGTTCGAGTTGTTTTTGAATTTTTTGGGGTGCCGCGCCGGGGGCTTTATTCCAATTCCCCGTCGGTCTGCTTTTTCAGCGGGAGGTATACGGTGACGACGGCACCGCCGCCCTCGGCGTTGGCGATGTCCAGTCGTCCGCCGTGGCGCTGGACGATCTCGTCGCACACGGCCAGGCCGATGCCGCTGCCCCGGGCCTTGGAGGACCCCTTGTAGAACTTCTGCTTCACATAAGGCAGCTCCGCTTCCGGTATACCGGGGCCGAAATCCCGGATAGTGATCACGTACTCCCCTTCCCGCTGACCCAGATGCACAGCGATGCGCTTGCCGCTGCCGCCGTGCTTGGCGGCGTTGTCCAGCAGATTGCAGAACACCTGCTTCAGCCGCTGAGGGTCGCCGGAGATAGGGTCGGTATACAGCTCCTGCCCGCTGTGGTAGTTCAGCTGGATGCCGTCCTGGCGGAACAGCTCGCGATAGGTATAGATGGCGTCCTCCAGCTCCGCCTGCAGGTCCATTTCCTCCACCTGCAGGGTGAAGCGCCCATCCTCCAGGCGGGAAAATTGCAGCAGTTCCTCCACCATATTGGTCAGACCATCGGTGCAGATTACAATGCGGTCACCTTCCTGTAATTCCACTTCAAAGAAATCTGCTTCTACATTTTCTTTCGCACCAATTGCCCGGGTAATGATGTTTTTATCCGGATGCTCCCTGGCCGCCGCCACATCAACTTCGCCCAGCCTTACCATCTCC
>OKTR01000720.1_pt1 | contig 10185 bp, 6 predicted proteins | sample 1606431 | NCBI WGS metagenome assembly OKTR01 (sample SAMEA3879591, study PRJEB24766) | human gut metagenome | biome: human-associated habitat; feature: feces | place: USA | collected 1985/1987
CGGGTGGTATACCTTTGATGAAATCACACTCAGGCTTGCTCATGCGGCCCAGAAATTGGCGGGCGTATGATGACAGGCTTTCTACATAGCGTCGCTGACCTTCAGCGTATAATGTATCAAAAGCCAAGGATGATTTTCCGGAACCGGATAGTCCCGTGATGACGACCAGCTTGTTGCGTGGAATGTTTACATCGATGTTTTTGAGGTTGTTTACCTTTGCTCCTTTTATGGATATATAGTTACTTTCTGACATTCTTTATTGAATTTGGTTTAATATGCAAAGATAATTATAAGTTTTCTTATCTTTGCAAGCGTATTAAACAAGAATAACAAAATGAGAGCAAAAACTATTCTTCTTTTATTGATAGCACTACTTTTTACTTTTGTTGTCAGTGCTCAGACACGTTATCCTAAACGTGAGTTCCGCGGTGCATGGATTCAGTGTGTGAATGGACAGTTCCAGGGAATGCCGACAGAGAAGATACAGCGGCTGTTAATAAATCAACTAAACAGTCTGCAGGGCGCAGGCATTAATGCGATAATTTTTCAGGTACGTGCAGAAGCCGATGCCTTGTATAAATCTTCTTATGAGCCGTGGAGCCGCTTTCTTACAGGAGTGCAGGGCAGAGTGCCTTCACCTTACTGGGACCCGATGCAGTTCATGATTGATGAATGCCATAAGCGTGGAATGGAGTTCCATGCCTGGATTAACCCTTACCGTGCCAAGACAAAGGGAACTACTGCCTTATCACCCATTCATCCGTATAATAAGAATCCGGAACGTTTCGTGAATTATGCTGGGCAACTTTATTTTGATCCGGCTTTGCCCGAAAACCGTAAATACATTTGCAAGATTGTGCGCGATATTGTTACCCGTTATGATGTGGATGCCATTCATATGGATGATTATTTCTACCCTTATGGTAAAATACCTTATGAAAGAGAAGAACAAGATTTCTTAAAATATCGTACATCAGCGGATCAAAACTTTGAAGATTGGCGTAGAAGTAATGTAGATGTAATGATTAAAAACATTCATGATGAATTGAAAAAATCGTTTAGCAAAACAGGCAAAAAAGTATTGTTTGGAATAAGCCCATTTGCCATATATCGAACTAATACTAAAGTTAGAGAAGACGGTTGGGACAAAGGTTCATTCAACGCTGCCGGTGCATTACAATGCTATTCTGAATTATATTCTGATGTATACAAATGGATGAAAGAAGGTTGGATAGATTACGTTGTTCCCCAAGTATATTTCCCATTTGAACGCGCTGATGTAACTTATCATGATTTAACTAAGTGGTGGAGTAATCTTGCAAAAGAAACTAATACAATACTTTATATTGGACAAGCATTATATCAAATGGGTTCTAATGAAGTATGGCAAAACCCTAAAGAAATGGAAAACCAATTAAAATTCAATTGTCAATTTGATCAAATAAGCGGAACAATTTTCTTTACTTACAAAGACTTAGTTCCTGGACAAAATCCAATAAAAGATGAAGGATTAAAGACAATAAAAGCCCTTTGGGTTAAATAAAAAATCAACAATTTGGCTAAGTATTTATCAAATACTTGGCCTTTTTTTATGTTGGATTTTATTGGAATCTGAAAATTAGCGATTTTGGTAGCCAATTCCTTGAATAAAAACGTTTTCTTTGGTATAATAAGTTGAATAATATGGCAAAATGCGCGTATTAGGGCAAATTGTAGAAAGGATAGCAAAATTCTTATGTTGATACCAAGACCCCATGAAATAAAAAAGAGTGGTAGTATACTTAAAAATAAGGCAATCGGTAAAGTTGAAAATGCCTTTAGCCCGCTACTATTTAGACATTACAAAGATATGATTTTAGCAGATGATTCTAGCCCAACTATTTTAGAAATTAAACAAGATTTGAGTGTTGAAAATGAAGAAGAATATCATTTGATTATTAAAGAAAATCGTATACAAATAATTTCAAAAACTGAAAAAGCTGCTTTTTATGGATTAATTACGTTAAAACAATTACAGAGTGAACAAATAATTGAAACTCAAGAAATAAAAGATAAACCAGATTTAAAAGTTAGAGGCTTGATGCTTGATATTAGTAGAGCCAAAGTCTTAAATGTTTCATCAATTAAAAAAATAATTGATTTAATGGCTGAATTAAAATATAACCACTTAGAACTTTATGTTGAAGGCTTCTCATATGAATACAAAAATATCAAAGAAGCATTAGCTGATAAAAACTATTTAACACAAGAAGAATACTTAGAAGTTGAAAAATACGCGATTGAAAAATATATTGATTTTGTACCTAACCAAAATGGTTTTGGACATATGAGTGATTGGCTAGCGTTAGATAAGTTCAAAGAACTTGCGGAATGCCCAGATGGCTTTGAAATATGGGGTTCAAAAAGACCACCATCAACTCTTGATCCAACCAATCCAAAATCATTTGAATTAGTTAAACAAATGTATGAAGAAATGATACCATTTACAAAATCAAAATACTTTAATATGAATTTTGATGAACCTTACGAATTAGGACATGGAAAAAGTAAACAAGAATGCTTAAAAACATCTACGGAAGATGTTTACATAGAATACTTAGAAAAACTTGCTAATGTTGTTAGAAAATATAATAAAACACCGATGATTTGGGGTGATGTTTTAGTAAAACATCCCGATAAAATCTCAAAGCTATCAAAAGATATTGTATTTATTGATTGGGGTTATAACAAAGCATATGACTTTGTTAACCATGCTAAAATGCTTGAAGAATTAAAAGTAAAATATTTGCTTGCACCAGGAACATCAACTTGGTCTTCAATAACTGGTAGATTTATCGATATGAAAGAAACTATTGAAAATAGTACATGTTCTTCAAAAAAATATCATGGATTAGGAATCTTACTTACTGACTGGGGAGATATGGGACATTTACAATATCTACCGTCTAGTTATTTAGGATTTATATATGGAGCAATGCTATCATGGTCTAGTGGTACAATTGAAGATGCAGAAAAGTATTTGGCAATTATTTTAAATGATGAGACACTTGCAAAAGTAATTGTTGAATTATCACACTATCACGAACTTGAAGGTGAATATCGTGATTATGGCACAAGATTATTTGCATCTATTATGTGGGCTGAACATGGTATAAGACAAGATGATAAAGTAAACTTCATTAGTTATGAAGCAGTCCAAAAATTACATGACTTATTTATTCAAGAAAAAAATAAATTACAAAATGCAAAAGAATGTTTAGAAAAAGATGAAATAAAAAACGCTATTTTGTTACTTGAAACATTATTAGACATAAACGAAAGGCTTCATAGTTATCTAGATAATTGTATAGTTAACTTTGATGAACCAATTAAAAATTTAGAGAAATACTTAGAAAACCATAAAAAATTATGGCTAGCCAGAAATATTAAAGAGGGTTACGCATTTAGTGCCAATCGTATAAATTGGCTTATTGAAATGCTTATGTGTCTAGACAGAAAGGAGAAAATATGATGAAGGCTAAAAAAATGTATTTAATAGTCTTTCTTATAGCACTTATTGCTTTAACTCCATGCTTTTCCGCATGTAAGAAAAAAGAACAAGAAACTATCAAGAAAGATTCAGCACTTGTAAAAAATGCATATGAAATTTACAAGGAAGATACTTCAAAACTACAAGTTAAACCACAAGGTGTAAAAATATCAATCGAAGGTATTAACTATGATGAAGAATCAACAACAGATGCTGCAACAGCTGTAAAAACTATTTTACTAACAGCGGAAGGCTTAAATCCTAAAACTGAATCAGGCAAAGTAGAATTAGAAAAACTTGTTAGTTGCTTTACTGAAATATCAGATGATACTTATAGTAATGATGAATACCAATACTTATATGAAAAGATTTTTGGCAAAACTATTACGGTATCACTAAATAATGAACGTAGAGCAGAACTTGATAATCTTGCAAAAGAAGCTAAAAACTTAATTGAAAATCGCCAAGGTAAATCGGATAGAGTTTTAATCCATCAAAACACTGGTACAATTACTTGGAAAGTAGATGTTCCAGAAACTGGTTTCTACAATCTACAACTTGACTATTTTACAATTAGTGGTTATAGTTCATCAATTGAAAGAAAACTTTTAATTAATGGTGAAATTCCTTTTGATGGAGCAGATAGTTTTACTTTCTCTAGAATTTGGAAAGATGATGTTGATTCATTTGATGGAAAGGGTAATTTTAAAACTGATACTAACGGAAACGATGTAAAACCACAACAAGTGGAATTATATAGTTTTAGAAACAACTATTTCAAAGATGATATGGGTTATGTTACAGAACCATATATGTTCTATTTTGAAAAAGGTGAAAATACTATTTCATTATCTTCAATAAAAGAACCAGTTTTAATTGATTGTATTGAAATATTATCAGTTAATGATATCGTTGATTATCAAACATACATTTCACAAATGAAAGCATTACATCCTCAGACTAATATCACCAATCAAATGGTATATATTGACGCAGAAAAAGCTACATATAAATCTTCACCTACGTTATATCCAATAACCGACCGTTCTTCATCTAATACTTATCCTTTTAGTTTGAAAGAAACTAAAAAGAATATTATTGGTGGTGACCAATGGAAAGTATTAGGCGACTGGATTTCTTGGGAATTTACTGTTCCAGAAAGTGGTTATTATAATATTTCAATGCGTGCATGACAAAACCTTGTAAGAGGTATGTATTCAAGCCGTATAGCTTATGTTAGTGAAGCTTCAACTCAAAATGCTAGTCAAACATTATTTAGCGAATTAAGTGACGTTCAATTCTCATTTTCTAGTAACTGGCAAAATGTTACATTAGGTAATGGCACAGATAATTATGAATTCTATTTTGAAAAAGGAAAAACATATTCATTTACTCTTGAAGTAACCCTTGGTGCTTATGCTCCTTTAATCGAAAGAATTCAATCTACTATTGATGAATTAAGTAGAACATATCGTAATATTGTTGCGTATACAACAACTTCTCCAGATAAAAACCGTGACTACCAATTAACTGGTGAAAATGGTAAATTTCCAAACTTATTAAAAGAATTAAAAGAATATCGTGATGAGTTAAAAGATATTTCAACACAAATTGCGGAAATATCTGGTGGTGGTTCTGATAAAACTGGTGTAATCGACGCTATGGTTACCCAATTAGAAACATTCCTTGAAAAACCTCGTTCAATAACTCAAAAATTAAGTTCATTCAGTAACAATATATCTTCTTTAGGTACATTGCTTACTGAATTAAGAGAATTACCTCTTGCAATAGATTACATTGAAATACACACTCCAGATGTAAAATTAAAAAAAGCAAATGAAGGCTTCTTTAAAAAGATGTGGAATGGTGTTTGCTCATTCTTCTTATCATTCTTTATTGATTACTCAACAATTGGTGAAGTAGTAGATAACTCAGATGTTCAAACTAGTAACTCAATCGAAGTATGGATGACACTTGGACGTGACCAAGCAAACGTAATTAGAAATTTAATTGATACAACATTTACTAAGAAAACGGGTATAAAAGTAAACTTAAAATTGACGGGTGCTGATGTATTATTAAAAGCAACCCTTGCGGGAATAGGACCAGATGTTGCCTTGAACGTTGACTCAACATTACCAGTAAACTATGCACTTCGTAATGCGGTATATGACTTAACTAATTTTGATGATTTCTGGGATAGCGTTTATGCAATTCCTGATGGTTCATATAGTGAAACTAATAGAACTCCTTGGAACGATACATATGAAAATGTATATCATGCATCTTCATTAAGACAATTCCAATTCTACTCAATCACAAATGCTGATATTACTGCCGCAAGTAGAGGCGATGCTGAAGCTAAGGCAAGAGTAGACGCTTACTATGCAATTGATGAATTCTGCAAACAAAAAGGCATTACACGCGAGCAATTATTTGATAGTAAAAATTTAACAAAAGCAGAATTACAACAAAATATAAAAGGTATTTATGCACTTCCTGAAAAACAAATCTTCATGGTTATGTTCGTTCGCGATGACATCTTTGAAGAAAATGGCTGGAATGATGTATTCTTTACACGTGATTCAGAAGGCAATTATACTGATGAAGAAGTTACATGGGATCGTGTTATTGACTTAGTAGCAAAATTGCAAACAAAACAATTACAATTCTATCTACCAGTAAATGATGCTGGTGCAAATGCTTTAAACCCTGTATTTGTATCAATGTTATATCAAAATGGTGGTTCTTTATATACAAGCGATAATAAAGAAACTGGCTTAATGAGTGATGCAGCGATGAAATCTTTCCAATACTGGACTGAGTTCTATACATTATATTCATTCCCTAAATCAGCAAGCTTTGTTAACCGTTTCCGTTCTGGTGAAATGCCAGCAGGTATCGCATATTATGAAACTTATAATACATTAAGCGTATTTGCTCCTGAATTAAAAGGTAAATGGTCATTTTATTTAATCCCTGGTACTTACAATGAAGAAACTGGAAAAGTAGATCATACTTCAACAGCAAGTGGTACTGGTGCTGTAATTATGAAACAACCTGAAAAATTATCAGAAGCTAAGAAACAAGCTAAATATAATGCTTCATGGGAATTCTTAAAATGGTGGACAGGCGCTGAAACACAAGCACAATTTGGCCGCGAAATGGAAGGTATCTTAGGTTCATCTGCACGTCATGCAACCGCAAACGTAAAAGCATTCCAATCTCTTGCATGGCCACAAGCTGACTTAGATAAATTGATGAAACAATGGGATCAAGTACATGAAATGCCACAAGTTGCAGGTAGTTACATTATTGGACGTGAAATTGAAAATGCTTATCGTAAAGTAATTAATAATAACTATAATGCGCGTGAAACCCTATATGAATATTGTGGAAATATTAACGATGAAATAAATCGTAAACGTAAAGAATTTGATTTGCCAACTATTAACTAAGAAAAGGAGGAGATATATATGGCACAAAAAATAGCAGTTATTATAATGCTAATCATCACTGTTTTATTACTTACATATTTCTTCTTCTTAGTAATAACTGGTGGTAAAAAAGGAAAATTAAACTTTGGTAAAAAATCAAAAAATGTAAAACCAGTTGAACCAACTGGTCCTACACGTGAAGAAAAAGCTGCTGAAAAAGCTGCACTTAAAGCTGCAATGAAAGAAAAACGTGCTGAACAAAAACGTCAAGATAAAGAATATGACGCGATGGTTGCAGAGAACATTAAGAAATATAAAGCAGATTATGAAGCAAGCAAATTAAAATTAGAAGAACTTAAATCATCTTATGAAGAAGTTAAAACTCGTTATGAAGCATGGACAAAAGAATATCCTGAACTAGTTGTAACTGAAGAAGATGATAATGAAGAAGAGGAGTAAAATATGACTGCTCTTAATAATAGAAATCTAAACAGAAAGGAGTGTTCATTGGATGATAAAGAAAAATCATACATATAAAATTACTACAGAAGAGAAAAAAGATTTAATTGTAACACCTATTGAACATACTCCTAAAGTGGTTGAAACAGTTGAACAAAATGAAGTTCCTCTTGAAAATCAAGCAACCCAAAACATTGTTGAATGTACTGAAGAACGAATAAATGAAATTTCACAAGCAACCGGAAAAGATCCACTTCAAGTAGAGTATGAATTAAAAGAAAAAGCATATAAAGATTATCAAAAAGAACATGAACGAATTACTCAAAGACTTCGTATCGAAAAAGATCGTGGTTCATGGATAAGAAAAGTTGACCGTTGGAGTAAACGTGGAGGAAGACTTCGTAGGGAAATATTCGTTAAACGTCAATATTATTACCTTGTTGCACCATACACAATTCTATTCTTTATTTTCACAGTAATTCCAGTACTTATGTCATTAGTATTAAGTTTTACATATTTCAACTTATTGGAATTTCCAAAATTTATAGGATGGGATAACTACAAATCATTATTTGTTGATGATAAAGTATTTATGGTAGCGATTAAGAATACGGCAATTCTGGCGGTAATAACCGGACCAGTAAGTTACATTATGGCATTCGTATTTGCTTGGCTGATTAATGAATTGAAACCACTTCTAAGAAGTTTCATGACATTGATATTCTATGCCCCATCAATTTCAGGTAACGTATATCTAGTTTGGAAATTGATATTTAGTAGTGATAACTACGGATACGCTAACTCCATACTGATGGAATTGAACATTATTCAAGAACCAATAACTTGGTTACAAAATTCTAAATATATAATATGGATTTTAATCATTGTTCAACTTTGGATGTCACTTGGTGTAAGTTTCTTGTCATTCATTGCAGGTCTTCAAGGTGTTAACCGTGAATACTATGAAGCTGGTGCTATTGACGGTATCAAGAGCCGTTGGCAAGAACTTTGGTATATTACATTACCTCAAATGAAGTCACAATTAATGTTCGGTGCGGTAATGCAAATAACATCAAGTTTAGCAATTGCTGAAGTTTCAACAAATATTGCGGGTTTCCCTTCCGTCGAATATGCTGGACACACCATCATAACCCACTTGATGGACTACGGTAATACTCGTATGGAAATGGGTTATGCTTCCGCAATAGCAACAATACTATTTATAATAATGATACTTGCTAACTTATTAGTTAGAAAAATTTTAAGAAGGGTAGGTTCATAATATGGCTACAGACAAAATTATGGTAGATGATGAAGAAATAGCTGGTGTTGAACTATCTAAAGAGGAGAAAAAGCGTTTAAAACGCCAAGAGAAAAAATTAAAGAAATTTGGATTAAAAGATGAATCCAAGATGGGAAAGATGGAATTGTTTTTCTACCGAATGGAAAAACGTAGAAAAATAAAGAAAAAGAAAAGAGTTAGCCGTAGTGTTGCGGGAGATATTTCACTATTTATCTTACTTTGCTTATTTGGCTTATTTAGTGCATATCCACTTGTATACTCTTTCTGTGCTGCTTTTAAACCACTTGCAGAATTGTTTATATACCCACCTAAACTATTCTTCCAAAATCCTACATTAGATAACTTTAAAGATTTATCTATGTTGTTGGAAGATTCATGGGTTCCATTCTCAAGATATTTCTTTAATACAATTTGGATTACACTTGCTGGTACAGTTGGACACGTAATCATTGCATCAATGGCTGCATATCCACTTGCTAAGCATAAGTTCCCTGGTTCTACAGTAATATTCTCAATGGTTGTATACTCATTGATGTTTGCTGCTCAAGTTACAGCAACCCCAAGATATATTATCTTTAGTTCTATTGGATTTATTGACACTCAATGGGCGATAATTATCCCTGCCTTTGCATATTCACTAGGTTTATACTTAATGAAACAATTTATGCAAGATATTCCAATGGAATTAATTGAATCTGCAAAAATCGATGGAGCTAATGAATTTCAAATTTATTGGAAGATTGTTATGCCACTAGTTAAACCAGCATGGTTGACATTAATAATCTTATTGTTCCAACAATTATGGAATAATGATGGTGGTACATATATTTATAGTGAACAATTAAAACCTTTATCTTACGCACTTAACCAAATCGTATCTGGTGGTGTTGCAAGAACAGGTACTGCCTCTGCCGTTATGTTAATAATGATGATTGTCCCAATTACGGTTTTCGTATTATCACAAAGTCAAATCATCGAAACTATGGCGCATTCAGGTATGAAATAGGAGGTAGCTTATAATATGAAGAAAATAAAATTAACAATAAGAGCACTTACAGTTGCATTAGTTTTCTTAGTGCTATTCTCATTTGGCGAATTAACTGTTAATGCAAAAGGCTATAGTTACGATTTCTGGAAAAATGTTATACCTTGTACAGATGGTTTAACTTATCGTGATACGTATTATCATGGAGATATCGAAAATGCAAATGCAACTGACACAGATCCTGTTGTATTTGATGATCCTGTTGATCTAATTACATATGAAAGCAATATTTATATCTTAGATTCAATGAAGTTTACTAAAACAAAGATTTCGAATTCAATCAAAGAAGCTACAGGCGTTAGTTCAGTATATATTCTTAATCAAGATTTTAAAAAGCTCGAAAAAATAGATGAATTTCTAATAACTGATGAAGTTAAAAAGACTCTAGATGACTATTATGATTTTAATTTAA
>OKTR01000722.1_pt1 | contig 10147 bp, 8 predicted proteins | sample 1606431 | NCBI WGS metagenome assembly OKTR01 (sample SAMEA3879591, study PRJEB24766) | human gut metagenome | biome: human-associated habitat; feature: feces | place: USA | collected 1985/1987
CTTCCATATTCCATTGCGGGCTAATCATCCATTGATAGCCGTAGGAAATCCCGAATCCTGCCAGATTGCCTTGATAACGGTTGTTGGCAATTTGTCGGTTTTCTATGCCCAGCATTTTCCCATTTCCGAATCCCCAAGGGAGCATTCCCCCAAAATTGTATAAGGCGTAGTGAACTTGTAAGCCGATAAAACTTCCTGTAAATGCCTCGTTCAGCCATTTGCGGTATTCCGGTTGCACGAGGAAATGCTTCATCTTTTTGTTTCCACTGAAATTCCATGGGTTGTAATTGACAGAAAGGCTGAAAGTGTGTGTATCGTCACAACGGATTTCTCCTCCTAAATTGAGTGAGGTAGTAAGGTCATAAAGCAGATTGCTTTTGATGGCCAAACTTTGTCCGCAGAGGTTTGCGGGCAGGATGCATAAAGCAAAGACAAAAAGGACGACCAGCTTATGTCTTGTGCTTGTCGTAAATCTCCAACTCTTGCCGGCAGATAGCCACAGATATTTATTGATTTTAGGCTTGTGTGTCATAATTTTTTGTTTATGTGTATCTGTTACTTCTTAGGTAACGGAATTCTGATATTAGGACATGAACGTGCAAAGTAAAAATAGGATAAAGACAGCGGTCTTTTATAAATAAAATATACTTAGCTGCTTTCGGATGGAAAATTGTTCGGTGGTCAGTAATAGAAAGTTGGAACATGAAAAGAAGAATGCTTCATGTTCTTGCCTGTTATTTTATTTTTTCAAAGAAAAAACTAAAATAAAGTATGATTCATTTGGATTGTGAGATTCTTTTTATATATCTTTGTGCCATATTTATATCCGTTACCTAAGAAGTAACAGATAAGGTAAAGTGTTTGTATCTAGAGTGTTATGAGTTAATAATTACTTGCTTTATAAGATTCGATGTAAGAACAATTCAATTTGTTGGCCTCTGTCCTTTCTTTTAATCCGAACCCCTTCAAATAAGTCTGCGTGGTCCTTATGGATTTGTGTCCTAGTGATTCGCTAATCATCTCAATGGAGATTCCTTGATATTTTGCGTTTGTTGCCCAGGAATGTCGTAGAGTATATGAAGTGACGGTTGATTTTAGGCGTAATTCTCTTGACAGGCTTTTCAGTTGATTATTGAACCGGCGGAGTGCAGACTGGTATTCCTTATAAATAGCTTCATCTTTCCGTTGTTTGTCACCTTTCATTATATTAAATAGATAGTCCGGATAATTTTCTTTCGATGAGTTGTTATTGCGTAACTTATTCATTTCTTGCTTTGATACATCCAGAATTTCGAGGCTCATGGGCGTACCCGTTTTTATGCGGTTGTACCTGAGGATCCCATGTTCTAATGCCGATTTCTCTAAATGTGCGAAGTCTGCGAATGGCATGCCGCAAAATTGAAACATCAGCCGTGCGATGGCTTGTGTCTGCTTCAGGTGCTCGGAGTGAGGAGGCTTATAGAGAAGCGTATGCAATTCGCCGGCAGGTAGTGCTTTCTTTTGGCGTACATCTACACCTGTGTACACATCCCGGAACAGCCGGGGAATGAAGCGGGCAATACCTGCTTCTACGCCACGATTATATATACTGCGTAACATACGCATATACGTCGATACGGTGTTCGGCTTTATACTGTCCGTATCGTCTCAGATTATCGCGGGTGATCTGTCCGAATGCAATGTTGGGAGTAGTGCAAAATTTGGTGAATGAAAGAACCGCGTTTTTATATACGTGCGCTGTCGAAAAGCGGCCTTCTTCTTGTAACTTCCGGATATAGGCTTGGGCACATCCGGTAAACCCTTTTTTATTACCTTTTTGTTTCATAAGCTTGTTTATTTTACATATTAGTCAGAGACTATAACAAAAGTAGTTATCTTTTTTGTTGTTAACACCTATGAAATATCTTCGGATACCATACATTTTTTCTGAAATTTTGTTCCGGATTGATAATGAGGAAAATAATTTTGTTCGATTATTTTTATCATTATCTCCATAACTAAAAGGAATGGATTCCTTATATTGGTGATTGTTTTAATTTGAGGGATCATAATTGCTACTGTCGGGTTTTGAAACGGCGAATGTCGGTTGGAGCTGTTTAATCAGCCATGCCAAGATTTGTTTCCCGTAGAGAAACACTTTGTTTCACACCGAGAAATATATTGTTTCAAGGCACTAAACATTTTGTTTCAAGCTGCTGAAACAAAGTGTTTCAACGCTCTGAACTAATGCTTTATCCGTATGTCTTTATTGGGAAGGTAAGTGTGGGAGTAGTTTTCCCACTATAAAAAAAGTTGCAGATGTGTGTAAGGTAAAAACATCTTGCACACATCTGCAACGGTATCTTGCACTGGATTATGCTGCTATTAATCAAATAGATAACCCATGATTAGTGTAAGGTGCAAGATAAAACTGAAATAAAATAGTTCTGCTTCAAATTTGGTGGTAAAATTAATTAGGAAAATAATAATTTGATAATCGATAGTATTCAACATTCTCCTTCCCGAAGGAGGGGAATGGAGATACCACCGACTGGTTAAATTACCACCAAATTTGACGAAGAACCAATAAAATCTCTTGTAAAGAGTGGGAATTTATCCCAAAAGCTCTTTTACTTTGGCAGAAATAGCACGTCCTTCCGCAAGTCCTGCCAATTTTTTGGAGGCAACTCCCATAACTTTGCCCATGTCTTTTCCACTGGTAGCACCTGTCTCGGCAATAATTTCCTTCAGTGCAGCTTCCAGCTCTTCAGCGGTCATTTGTTTCGGAAGGAACTTTTCCATTACAGCGACTTGTGCCAATTCTGTATCTGCAAGGTCTTGACGTCCTTGTCCTATATAAATTTCGGCAGAGTCTTTTCCTTGTTTCACTAGTTTCTGGATGATTTTCAGAGCTGCATCGTCCGTCAATGTATCGTTGGCACCCGGAGCGGTTTTTGCTTCCAAAAAGAACTTCTTTATATTTCTCAAAGTTTCGAGGGCTACTTTGTCTTTCGCCTTCATTGCGTTTTTAATGTCTTCGCTGACCTGATCAAATAAATCCATATCTTTATGTTATAAGTTAATTTAGAAAGTGATAACTCCGTTGTCGTCCATAGCTTCTTCCGTAGCTACTTCCTCTTCGAGGGCGGCTTTTGTCCTGATTTTGGTTAGAGTCGTCTTGTCGCGCTGATAAGTAGGAGAATCTTCTACCATGGCGATGATATCATCGTTATCCAAGTCCTCTGTATTAAAGAGGTAGATGTGGCGGCGTTTGCGTAAGCTCTTGCTGCCGATGCCGCTGGCGCTTTCTCCGTATGCTTTGCGGATACGTTCTTTGTTTTTCTCCTTTTCCTCTTCAAGTTGTAATTGGCGTTCTTCCTCTTCCTGGCTGCGTGCAGCGTGCAAGCTATCCATGCCGGGAACGTCTTCTACGCCGAATCCGGTGGCAAGTACGGTAATCTTAACCTTCGTTTCCAATGAATTGTCAATAGCAACCCCCCAGATGACTTCCACACCTTCGCGGAATTTGCTCATGAACTCGTGTATTTCGTTCATCTCCTCCATCATCAACTCGGACGACGGGCAGAAAGAAACGTTCAGCATTACCTTCTTGGCATTGAAAATATCGTTATTGTTGAGCAGCGGAGAGTGCAGGGCGTCGTCGATAGCTTTGGTGACACGATTCTCACCTTCACCGAATCCGGTACTCATAATTGCCACACCACCATCTTTCAAAATAGTCTTCACATCGGCAAAGTCCAAGTTGACTGTACCACGCATCGTAATAATCTCGGCGATACTCTTGGCAGCAATGGAAAGTGTGTCATCAGCTTTGCCGAAAGCATTCATAAAAGTAAGGTCGGCATATATTTCGCGCAGGCGTTCATTGTTGATAACCAGTAAGGCATCAACATGTTGGGCAATGCGTTCTACGCCGTCCAGTGCCTGAATGATTTTCTTTTCTCCTTCGAAGATAAAGGGGATGGTGACGATACCGACAGTCAGAATATCCATTTCCTTCGCAATGCGGGCGATGACCGGTGCAGCTCCTGTTCCGGTTCCTCCTCCCATTCCGGCGGTGATAAATACCATTTTGGTACCGTCGTTCAATTGGTTGCGGATGTCTTCTATACTTTCTTCGGCGGCGTCGCGTGCCCGTTCGGGACGGTTGCCGGCTCCAAGCCCTTGGGTGATGCTACGGCCCAGTTGCAGTTTCACCGGAACGGGTGATTCCGCCAGTGCCTGATTGTCCGTATTGCAAAGAACGAACGTCACGTCATGTATGCCTTCCCGGTACATGTGGTTTACGGCGTTACCGCCACCACCACCTACACCAATTACTTTAATGATCTTCGGTGAGTCTGTCGGGAAATCGAATTGTACTATCTCGTCCATAATTCTTATAGGTTATTGCTGATTACTAATTATAAATTACAAGCTTCGTTTCGGAGAGTTATTTCATGTCGTCGTCAGAGAATATCTCTTTTGTCAACGAGTCGATCTTGCGCTGAATCCAGCTCGGACCGGCTTCTCTTTTCCTTCTTTCTTTCTCTTCCTTTTCCTTCTGCTTGCGAAGTTTTTCTGCTTCCTTAGCTGCTATCTTGGCCTCTCTTTCTTCTTCCTCTTTCTTGAGCCGGGCGATGCGGGCTTGTTCTTTCAGTTCCTGGTCGTCCTCAAACATATCGACAGTTTTGTGTACTTCCGGTTCCGGTTTCGGAGTTACGGGAGACTGCGGAGCAGCAGTTTCCGTCAGACAACAGTTCTGGTTTCCTTCGAACAGGAGGCCGAACAGTGTGTTCTGCGAACCATCCTTTTTCAGTACGTTGCTTGGAGCATGGACTGTATTACGTGGAAGTTTCGCCATTCTGATCTTTTCTATCTTGCTGCGTTTGCGCAACATTTCGTCCAGATTCTTCAGGTTGGCGGCTCCTCCTGTCATGATGATTCCTGCCAGCAGCTTGTCTTCGTAGCCGGATAGCTGAACCTGATTCCAAACATTGGCAATGATTTCTTCTGCACGGGCTTCGACGATATTGTTGAGGTCGCTTACTTTGATCGTGCGGCTGTCGTCATCCAGTTTGCAGGTAGCTTCTTCCTGATCTTCCTCCTCCTCGTAGAAGGCGTCTCCGTATGCTTTTTTCAGACGTTCCGCTTCTTCTTCCTCCATTTGCAGGGAAGTGATGTCACGGGTGATACTGTTTCCTCCCAACGGTAGTACTGTCAGGAAGCGGAGTATATTGTTTTTATATACAGAGATAGTGGTTGTATCTGCTCCGAAGTCAACGAGCGCACAACCTGAACGACGTTCGCTTTCGGTCAGTACGGCATTGGCAGTTACCAACGGAGCGATCAATTGGTCGGCAATGTCGATTTTCGCCTGTTGGAAGCAGTGCTCCAGATTCTTTCGGACAGAGGTGCGGGCTACGATATTGAGGAAGCGTCCCTCGATGTGGCTACCTACCAGGCCCACCGGATTGGCTTGCAGGTTGTTGCCGACCTTGTATTCCTGTGGGGCTACGTCCAATATATCCATGTCGACCACCGGAACGGCAATGTTCTCGTCGCCGATAGCGCTTACGAGTTCTTCCGATATGATAGCTTCTTCTTCCAGATCGCGACTTACTACATTACGGACTGTGCGGAGTGACTGTCCGCCGATGCCTACATATACTTTGGCAATTGAGTTCTTCAACTCACCTTCCAGTCGGTTAATGATAGAAGTCAGGCTTTGAGCCGTCTTGTCCAGGTTGAAGATCACCCCTTTACGGATAAACGTAGAAGAGTCTTCCTGGGCATACGCTAATACCTGCATACTTCCGTCACTGTTCTTTTTTCCGGCCACACCGGTTATCTTCGATGAACCAAGTTCAATAGCGGCGATAAATTCTGTTGTTGCCATATCTCTTTATTTTTTATTTTCTCGTTTCGTACAAATTATCTGGTTGCTGAACTCGAGGTTGATGCGTGAATATTTATTCCAGCCTACCTGATTGAGTCCTTTCTTATAAAACTCTTTCAGACGTGCCAGCTTGTCTTCAAAGTTGTCCAGTTTGCCGAGATAGACGAGGTGGTCTCCCACACGGGGAACCAGTTCGATGTTGCGGTCGGGCAACACGTGGATTTGTTCTATCAGAGCATCCCAGAACTTATTGTTATGCAAAAATACACCAAACTTATATAAATCCTTCATTGCAAACGACTTTTCTACGTTTCCGGTGACAATTACCCGGTGGGCGACGCATTTTGCCTCCGGCGGCATCACAGTTCCTTTGTTGTCGAGATAGTAATTCTCGCCGTTGGAACTCATCACCCGGAGGATAGGGATGCGTTGGGTTACTTCTACGCAAACTTTGCCGCTGGGAGTTTTGTAACACTCTGCCTGGTCGATGAGCGGGTGCTTGCTCAGTTCCCGTTCCAATGATTTGGTAGAGATACGTTCCATTTTCTTTCCGATAGGGTAGATCCCTTTTTGCTGAAGGATCCCTTTCAGCTCGTCTTTAGTGATGAAGCCGGCGTAAGCGGTATCCTTGATGACAAGTTCCATGTCACGGCAGGTCTGGTCGGCAGGCTTGCGGTTGAAGGCGGTGATAGCTACGATAAGGTAGGCTATGAGCGCCAGCATGACAATGGATAGAAGGATTCTCTTTACCATAAGCTTTATCGGTTTTCGAGGATTTTACATATTTCGGGGACATAGTTGTCGATGTCTCCTGCTCCCAGAGTAATTAATACTTCAATGTTTTTATCTTTCAGAATGTTCAGTATTTCTTCCTTTTTGCACATACTTTTTTCGATGCCCGGACGGAGGTTGTCGTATATCAGCTTGCTGGTGACACCGGGGATCGGTGTCTCACGAGCCGGATAGATGTCTACCAGAATGACTTCGTCCAGTAGTGACAGGCTATCGGCAAAGTCCTGATAGAAGTCGCGGGTACGGGTGTACAGGTGCGGCTGGAAGATGGCTGTGATCTTCTTGTCTTTATAGAGTTCGCGGATAGACAGCACGCTCTGTTTGATTTCAGAGGGATGATGTGCATAGTCGCTCAGGAAGACTACCCGGTCGTTCTTTATCTTGAAGTCGAACCGGCGGTCTACTCCGCGGAAGCTGGCCATGCCTTTTTTGATTTCTTCATCGGTCACTCCGTTCAGGTGTGCCAATGCCATGGCAGCTACTCCGTTCTCAATGTTGATACTTACCGGGATTCCTAACTGGATGTCGTTGATCCGGGTATCCGGGGCTACGAAGTCGATGAATATTTCTCCGTTTCCGATGCGGATGTTTTCGGCATGGAAGTCTCCTTCGTCACGTGAATAGTTGTAGACACGGACGCCGGGTTGCACTTTCGGTTGCAGGGAGATGCCTTTACGGATAATCAATGCACCGCCCGGTTGAATGAGAGTTGTGTAATGCTCGAAACTTTCCAGATAGGCCTGTTCTGTACCGTAAATATCCAAATGGTCGGGATCTGTGGCCGTGATAACGGACATATAAGGGGATAGCCAATGGAAAGAACGGTCGAACTCGTCTGCTTCAATGACCGTGTAAGGGCTTTTTTGAGAAAGCAGCAAGTTGGTGCCGTAGTTCTTTGAGATTCCTCCGAGGAAGGCGGTACATTCCACGTGCGACTGGTGGAGCAGGTGGGCAGTCATGGTCGACGTGGTGGTCTTGCCATGAGTTCCTGCTACGCATAAGCCTTTGCTCGAATGAGTGATTGTTCCCAGCACTTGGGCGCGTTTCTGTATTTCGAATCCGTTGTTACGGAAATAAACCAGTTCTTCGTGTTCCTGCGGAACGGCGGGAGTGAATACGACGAGCGTACTTTCCTTGTCCTTACAGGCTTCCGGAATCAGGTCGATGTTTTCTTCGTAATGTATTTGTGCGCCTTCGGCGATCAGGGTTTCAGTCAGTGGAGTAGGGGTACGGTCGTAGCCTGCCACTACTTTGCCTTTGAAAAGGAAGTAACGTACAAGTGCACTCATTCCGATGCCGCCGGCACCTACGAAATAGACTGATTTTATCGTTTCTATATTCATTGCTTTTTTTATTATTCTTTTTCCGCCAGTTTGATAACCTCCTGTGCAATGATTTTTGCAGAATCGGGTAAAGCTAATCTGGCAATATTTTCACTTAGTTCTTTCAGTTTCTGTTCATCTTTGACTGTAGACAGGGCTACATCCAATAAATTGGTTTCCGCTTCACTGTCTTTTACATAAATGGCCGCTTGCTTGTTTACCAATGCCAGTGCGTTTTTGGTCTGGTGGTCTTCTGCTACGTTGGGCGAAGGTACCAGGATAACCGGCTTGTGCAAAAGGCAGAATTCGGAAATAGAACCGGCTCCGGCACGGGAGATTACAAGATCGGCCGCTGCATACGCTGCTGCCATATCCTTAATGAAATCCGTCACATATAAATTCGGGGTTTCTCCCGCCGCTTTTACGGCTTCCGTTACTTGCGGATAATAGTATTTCCCGGTTTGCCAGATAAACTGCGCGCCGGATGCTTTAATCTTGTCCAAACCTTCCATCACGCAGTTGTTGATGGTGCGTGCTCCCAAGCTTCCTCCTACAATCAGGATTGTTTTCTTGGATGGGTCCAGCCCGAAGGAACGGATAGCCTCTTCACGGCTGATGTGATGGTTGCGCAGTCCTTGGCGGACAGGGTTTCCGGTCAGGATAATCTTGTCTTTTTCAAAGAAACGTTCCATGCCGTCGTATGCCACGCATATTTTGCAGGCTTTCTTTGCCAATAGTTTGTTGGTTACTCCGGCATAAGAGTTCTGCTCTTGTATCAGTGTCGGAATACCCATCATCCCGGCCATTTTCAAAGTAGGACCGCTGGCATATCCGCCTACACCTACTGCTGCATGTGGCTTGAAATCCTTGATGATTTTACGTGCCAATAGCTGGCTTTTGACCAATTTGAAAAGAACCGAAACATTTTTCAATAAGTTCTTACGGTCGAATCCGGCAACAGGTAATCCTTTTATAGGGTATCCGGCAGCAGGAACGCGTTGCATCTCCATTCTGCCTTCAGCGCCTACGAACAGGATTTCCGCTTCGGGATGTTGTTCCTTGATGGCGTTGGCAATAGAGACTGCGGGGAAAATGTGTCCCCCGGTTCCTCCTCCGCTGATGATGATTCTTAAATTTTCTTCCATAATTCCTTTTTAGTCGAATTATTCGCAAAAGTATAAATAATACTTTTAAAATGAATGGTTTATATTATATTTCTTCTTCCGGCTCCCGCTTCCCGGCTGCATTCAGCATTGCCTTCAAGTCATCGGGCAGCGAGTTCTCCTCCGGCGGGAGGGAAGTGGTGGCATTGTCACCCGACGGAAGTGTGGTAATGGCTTCCTGCATGGCAGCTACCATTTCCTGATGCCGTTCGGTCTTGGCTGCCAGTTCGGCTTCTTTCTGCGCTTGTTGCTCGGCGGCTTTCTGTTCTTCTTTCTCAGCCACGTAGCGGCTGACACTTAATATCATACCGATGTAGGCGCAGTTGATGAGTGTAGAGGTTCCTCCTTTGCTGATAAGCGGCAGGGGTTGTCCGGTGACGGGGAACAGACCTACGGCCACCATCATGTTAAGCATCGCCTGAGATACCAGCAACAGGGCGATGCCCATCACCAGAAAGGCAGGAAAACTTTTTTCACTTCTTCGGGCTATTTTACCCGCCCGCATCAACAGCCAGATGTAGAGAATCACTACAAAGGCGCCTCCCAGCAACCCCAGCTCTTCTATGATTATAGCAAAGATGAAGTCCGAGAATGCTTGTGACAGGAAATCCCGCTGCACACTGTTACCCGGCATCTTTCCTATGATGTTGCTGGAGGCGATAGCAATATTGGCGTGTGCTATCTGGGCGTCCTTGTCTATATCATATTTGGCGGCGGGAACGGCTTCTTTGTCCTCAAAGAAGCCTTTTATACGGTTCTGCCAGGTTTCTACACGGTGCATCATGGGGACTTTGTTCAGTTTGTGTGTGGGCATAATCATCACTATGCCTACAAAAAAAGCCACCATAACTCCGGCTATTCCCATTAACTTGGCCAATTGCTTCCAGGGTACCCGGCCGATCACCATCATTAAAAAGACTACTCCGAAAAGCAGTGCTGCGGTAGAGCCGTTTTCGGGAGCAATCAGAATGAAAACAATTCCGGTGATCCAC
>OKTR01000727.1_pt1 | contig 10095 bp, 11 predicted proteins | sample 1606431 | NCBI WGS metagenome assembly OKTR01 (sample SAMEA3879591, study PRJEB24766) | human gut metagenome | biome: human-associated habitat; feature: feces | place: USA | collected 1985/1987
GACCACCGACCTGGCCCTCATCAAGATTGACGGCAAGAACCTGCCTGCCATCGTGATAGCCAACAGCGACGACATCAAGGTTGGCGAGTGGGTGCTGGCAGTGGGCAACCCCCTCGGACTCAACAATACGGTCACCGCCGGCATCGTAAGTGCAAAGGCACGCTCGCTCGGGGCCAACAGCGTTGAGTCGTTCATACAGACCGACGCCGCCATCAATGCGGGCAATTCCGGCGGAGCCCTTGTCAACACCCGCGGCGAACTTGTGGGCATCAACGCCATGCTCTACTCGCAGACGGGCTCTTACAGCGGCTACGGATTTGCCATACCGACAACCATAATGAACAAGGTGGTAGACGACCTCAAGAAGTATGGCACCGTGCAGCGTGCATGGGTAGGCATACAGGGAAGCAACGTAAAAGACTATGTTGACAGCCAGAAAGACCAGGGCAAGGACATTGACCTGGGCACTATGGAAGGCATCTACGTTGCAAAGGTGCTTGAGGACGGCGCCGCCTATGACGCCGGAATAAAAGAAGGCGACGTAATCGTTGCCGTGGATGGCGAAAAGGTGACAAGGATGGCCGAGCTCCAGGAAATCATAGCAAGGAAGCGTCCCGGCGACAAGATATCAATCACTTACCTGCATGAGAAGAAGAAGCACACAGAGACCGTGACGCTCAAGAACGAGCAGGGCACCGTGAAGGTGGTAAAGCATGCCGACCTCGACGTGCTGGGCGCCAACTTCCGCGAGGTGACCGACGACCAGAAGAGGCAGCTCGACATAAGCTACGGACTTGAACAACGGCAAGCTGAAAGATGCCGGCATCAACCGCGGGTTCATCATCCAGAAGGTGAACGACCAGAGCATAAGTACGATAGAAGACTTGCAGAAGGCCGTAAGAGACGCCTCGACAAGCAAGGAGCCTGTGCTCTACATACAGGGCATCTACCCGACAGGCAAGAAGGCTTACTTTGCCGTTCCGCTGCAAGACAACTGACAGGCAGCCATACGACGGCAATGGCACAACAATAACGAGGCGCCCGCGGAACAACCCGCGGGCGCCTTTTGCATGCCTGCCCCGACCGCCGTCGGCCAGCGGGCAACACGAGCAGCAAGCCATCCTAAATCCGGCCAGCCGACGCAGGCTCACGGCAAGGCACGGCCTGGGACTAAACATTTTTCGCAACGAGGGCAAGGCCTGAGGCTGCAAGCACAACACGCTGAAGCACAGGCAATAACGCCACAAAACCGGCAGCACAACGCAAAACGGCCCATGCCGGCCGCCAAAACAGGCCGAACCGGCATGCCAAACAGCCCATATTGAGCCACGAAACGGCAGCCGTGCCAACGCGACTCCGGGCATGTAACAAAACCGGACGGAAAGCGGCAGCCGCAACCACCACCGCAGCAAACAGCATTCAGCCGAACACAACGATGTAACAAAACCGGCAATGCATTTCAAAAATGCAGTAAAGTTTTCGCAAAAAGATTTTGCATTGTGGAAATTTATCATTATCTTTGCAGAAAATAGGTTGCGCCTGACAAACAGGCAAACATGCCCTCACTGCCACGGCATGCACAATCTTTGCAAACACTAAAACCCTATTCTCCAATGAGGCAACTTAAAATCAACAAATCAATAACCAACCGTGAAAGCCAGTCACTTGACAAATACCTGCAAGAGATAGGCAAGGAGGAGCTTGTGTCTGTTGAAGAGGAAGTGGAATTGGCGCAAAGAATCAAGAAAGGCGACCGCAAAGCCCTCGAAAAGCTTACTAAAGCAAACCTGAGGTTCGTTGTGTCAGTGGCCAAGCAATACCAAAACCAAGGCTTGAGCCTACCCGACCTCATCAACGAAGGCAACGTGGGCCTGATAAAGGCTGCCGAGAAATTTGACGAGACCCGCGGTTTCAAATTCATATCCTATGCAGTGTGGTGGATAAGGCAAAGCATACTGCAAGCCATAGCCGAGCAGAGCCGCATAGTGAGGCTGCCGCTCAACCAAGTGGGCTCGGTCAACAAGATAAACAAAGTGCTCAACAAGTTTGAGCAAGAATACGAGCGCAAACCGTCGATAGAAGAGATATCCGAGAAGGTAGACTTGCCGGAAGACAAGATAGACGATGTGCTCAAGATAAACAGCAGGCACGTGTCTGTCGACGCTCCGTTTGCCGACGGTGAAGACAACGGGCTGCTTGACGTGCTGGTCAACGACGACTCGCCAATGGCCGACAAGTCGCTGGTGCTTGAGTCGCTCCGCGCAGAAATCAACACCGCCCTCCAGGCCCTCAACGAGCGCGAGCGCAATGTCATAGAGGCGTTTTTCGGCATCAACCAACCCGAGATGACGCTCGACGAGATAGGCACCAAATACGGGCTGACGCGCGAGCGTGTCAGGCAGATAAAGGAGAAAGCGATAAGAAGACTGCGCAACAGCACGAAGAACAAAATACTCAAAGCATATTTAGGACAATAACAATACAAAAATGAGACTTTTCAAATGCTCTTTTGCCGCGCTGCTGTTCACCATGGTGCTCGCAGCCGGAGAGTTGAGTGCCAAAGGCAAGGCTGTGCCCAGCATTTACATCTTTGGCTTTTCTGCTTCGTTCACCGACTCTACAATCTACATGACCAATGTACAGAAAGTGGACAGCGCGTGGATTGACAACAAATCGAAATTCTTGCTCGGACGCGAAAACTACTCGTACCAACTTCGTAACTATCTGTCGGACAAGCTGCACCTTAAGAACCGCACTTGCCTGGTTATGTATGCCCGCTCAAGAAAGGAAGCCGAGAAAAAATACCTGAAGCTGAAAAAGCTGTACGTAGAAGAAAGCCCCGGCATGTACGACGTGAGATACATAGACGAGGGCGACTTCAAGTTCCAGACCATAGACATGAGCTATGAGGAAGGCGACGCCGTGACGCCACCGGCACAGGGCAGCGTGCAGGCCCGATGACGCCGGCCCGCGGGCAAGGCTGCGCCACAACCGCCACAATGGCCACAGGCATAAGCCAAGGCCCGGGCTGAGGCAAACGCCGACACCGATGAGCATGTCCGGCAAGCGCCGGAACAGGAACAGCCCCACCAACCGGAGACCACCGTCAAAGGTTCCCCGGTTGGCGGGGCTTACGCATGAGCGCAACCATACGTGCCGACAAACGGTGCCTGCTGCATGGCCACGGCACATGAAGCGGGAGCGGACTGCCCCCAGGCAACCACCATGCATTTTGGAGTCAAGCCCACCGGCCACCACCGGCAAAGACGTGTAAACCCGGGCACTGCAGGGCATTCGGCACGAACAAAACAACAATGGGCCAATGCCTACCGGCCTTGCTGGCAGCCGGCAAAAAGGCGGTGCAGTGGCACAACATTGCAAGGAGCAAGGCAAGCCGGCCATGGCAAGGCATCTACAGATGCACGCCAAACACCGACAGCCGCCGGCAACGCGCCCACGCCACAAGGCAGCGCATGAACAGATAGCACAACACACAAAATCAGGCAACAGGCATAATAAACGGAAAAGAAATACGTTGAATAACCAGATGGACGACGCAGAATCGAAAACCAGCTACAGCCACGTGCTAAAATACACTGGCATTTTCGGCGGTGTGCAAGGCCTGAACATCATCATAGGGCTTGTACGCAACAAACTCGTAGCCCTGTTGCTTGGCGCGTCGGGTATGGGCCTTGTGTCGCTTTTCAATTCGGCGATAACGTTTATGTCGCAAGCCACGAGCCTTGGCCTGTCGTTCAGCGCGGTGAAACACATTGCAGAGATTTTTGACCGTGGCGACGAGAGCCGCATATTGCACTTCATCAAGATAATCAGGACGTGGAGCCTCATCACCGCCTTGTTCGGCATGGCGCTTTGCGCGCTGCTCGGCCCCATGCTCAGCGACTACACATTCTCATGGGGCGACCACACGCTGCATTTCATACTGCTGTCGCCCGTCGTTGGCATGCTTGCCATCACCGGCGGCGAGACGGCCATACTAAAAGGGGCGCGCAAACTGCGCGCGCTGGCCACGATACAGATTTACTCGGTGTTTGCAGCCCTGGTGATTTCCGTACCGGTATACTACTTCTTCGGACAAAGCGGCATCGTCCCCGTCATATTGTTGGTAGCCATGGCCGACATGGCTTTCACAATCATGTATTCCTACCGTTTCTACCCGCTGAAACTGAACGGTTGCCGCAGCCTCATAGGCGAGGGCATGCCCATGGTGAGGCTCGGCATAGCCTTTGTGCTGACCGGAATAATGGGCAGCGGGGCCGAGATGGTGATACGCTCATTCCTCAACGTCAAGGCAGGCCTTGACATCGTGGGGCTCTACAATGCCGGGTATGTGCTCACGGTGACCTATGCCGGCATGGTGTTTTCGGCCATGGAGACCGACTATTTTCCACGGGTATCGTCGGTAAACGACGACGTGGCGGCCACCAACCTGATGGTCAACCGGCAGATTGAAGTGTCGCTGCTCATCATATCGCCCATGCTGGCACTGCTGATACTGGCATTGCCCATACTCATGCCGCTGCTCTACAGCCACAGTTTCGCGCCAGTGGTGTCGATGGCGCAGGTGGCCGCCCTGTCAATGTACTTCAAGGCAATGTCGCTCCCCATAGCCTATGTCACACTGGCACACGGCGACTCAGTGGCATATTTCATACTCGAAACGGCATACGACGCCATGCTGGTGCTGCTGATAGTGTTCGGCTATAACCAATGGGGATTGATAGGCACGGGAATTGCCCTGACGCTGTCGTACATACTTGACCTTGCAATGATTCTGGCCTACGCCCACGTGAGATACAAATACCGCGTGTCGTCGCAGGTCTACCGCTACGCATTGCTCCAACTGCCGCTGGGCTTCTCGGCATATGCCGTCACACACATCTCATGCGAATGGATATATGTTGCGCTCGGCGCAATAATAACCATTGCAAGCGGTGCAGCCTCGGCATACATCATATACAAAAAGACTTCGCTTTGGAACAAACTAAAATCCAAGCTGCTGCATAATGGATAAGGTGTCTATTCTCGTGGCCGTATACAATGCCGAAAAATACTTGCAGACATGCCTGGACTCACTCTTGGCGCAAACGCACCATGACATAGAAGTGATATGCATAGACGACTGCTCGACAGACTCGTCGCTGTCGATATTGCGCACATACGCAAAGCGCGACGCACGCATAAGGGTCTTTTCGCTTGACGAAAACAAAGGGCAGGCCCACGCACGCAACGTTGGCCTGGCGCAATCGACAGGCGACTACGTATGCATGCTCGATGCTGACGACTGGTTTTCAGACGACGCCATACAACAGGCTGTAAGCGTGTTCAAAAACAACGAGGCCACGGACGCGGTGCTGTTCGACGTCATGATGGAATACGACGGAAGGCAGGAGGCCTACGCCATGCCTGACTTCAAAGCCCTGACGGGCCACGAGGCGTTCAGGATGAGCCTGTTGTGGACAATTCACGGACTGTACATGGTAAGGGCATCAATACACAGGAAATGGCCGTACGACGAGACATGCAGGCTGTACAGCGACGACAACACCACAAGGATTCACTACCTGGCGTCACGTGAGGTGAGGCGTTGCCGCGGCATCTACCACTACCGCCAGCACCCGGCATCGGCAACCCACGCAGTCAGCGTGAAGCGGTTTGACTACCTGAAAGCCGCCGAAAGCATGAAAAGGCAACTTGAGCAGATGGGAGTCTCAGAAAACATCATGGCAGAATATGAACAGCAACGCTGGCTGATACTCATTGACACGTATATGTTCTACCACTGCCACGCCAACGAGTTGGACTGCAATGAACGCTCGTACGGCTTGGGGGAGCTTGAGAGGGCATGGCGAACCACAGACACCGCCAGGTTGCCGGATGCGCTCAAAAGGAAGTTCGGCTACCGCCACGCGCCCACATGGGGCCTTTTCAGGGTGCAGGAATGGCTGTATTTCTCTTTGCGCGCCATCATTGGGAGAAACCGTAAATAAGACGGCGGTGATACGCCAAGGGGTGGCCGGGGACTGATAACGCCACAAAGGTATGAAGACACCACGACATGGCCGACGCCATTTGTAGCCATGGAAGAAACGAAGCACATTAAACCGGGCGGAAAATGCTTGACCGGCGATATACAAAAGCATTTAAGCATCACAGGTCTACTCCCGCTAAAATCATTTGATTGTGGGCGGTTTGACTGCCACCTGCAACGTTTTGCAGACGCCCAGCTGAAAGTTTATCATTCAAATGGTTGCACCAAACCATTGGAAATATAAAATATTATTGTAATTTTGCATTCGTATTCAATAACGAAACGACCAATATATGCAAAGCCAACCATCAACACAAACAGATAAAAAAACACCATTGATAAGCTTTATAATCACATGTTATAACTTACCAATGGACATGGTGCGCGAGTGCATAGACAGTGTATTGGCCCTGTCGCTGAGCCGCTCTGAGAAAGAAATCATCATAGTTGACGACGGTTCGCAGCAGTGTCCCATGCCTGAACTAATGGCTTATTGTGATGACATAATATATCTGAGACAACCAAACAGAGGGCTCAGTGCCGCAAGGAACATAGGCCTGGACATTGCAACAGGCAAATACATACAATTCATCGATGGCGATGACAAGATTGTTTCCAACATTTATGAACAGTGCCTTGACTTGGCGAGGTTTAAAGACCCCGACATGGTGCTGTTCGACTATACCGACACAGACTGTGCCAAACCCAAGATAAAAAACCTCGATGCGGTGGACGGAACTGTGTTTATGAACAACAACAACATCCATGCGTCGGCCTGGGGCTACCTGTTCAGGAAGGATATACTGATGGGACTGAAATTCTCGCCGGGCATTCTGCACGAAGATGAGGAGTTTACCCCACAGTTGCTGTTGCGCGCGGAGAAAGTTTACGACACAGACTACAAGGCTTACTTCTACAGAAAAAGGACAGGCTCGATAACAACAAAGAAAGACAAGAAGCACATCCTGAAACGATTGAATGACTTTGAACAGATAATCAAGCACCTGCACGACATATCGACAACACTGCCAATGGCAGAAAGCACGGCGCTGCAAAGGCGGGTGGCACAGCTGACAATGGACTATATATACAACATCATCAAAATGACAAAATCGCAAAGCCAACTCGAAACGCGGTTGATGCGACTGCAGAAGGTGGGGCTCTACCCCCTGCCCGACAGGGACTATTCGCAGAAGTATATATGGTTCAGGAAACTTGCAAACTCTAAGACGGGCCTCTACATCTTGCGGCATACACTGACATTGGTAAAATAAGCAAGATGAAGATATTGTTGTTAGGCGAATACAGCAATGTGCACGCTACGCTGGCAGAAGGGCTCAGGGCGCTCGGTCATCAGGTAACCGTTGCCTCCAACGGTGACTTCTGGAAGGATTACCCTCGCGACATATCGCTGGTGAGACGCAAAGGTAAGATTGGCGGGATGGCCCTGCTGCTCAAGATATACTCGCTGCTGCCTAAACTGAGGGGGTATGACGTGGTGCAGCTAATCAACCCTATGTTCGTTGAACTGAAGGCCGAAAGGATATTCCCAATATACAAATACTTGCGCAAACACAACAAAAAAGTGTTTTTGTGCGCTTTCGGAATGGACTGGTATTGGGTGAACACCTGTCTCAACGACATGCCACTGAAATACAGCGACTTCAACATAGGCAATGCCAAGCGCACAAACAGAGATGCCATCAAGGAGCAGAACGACTGGATAGGCACTGCCAAGGAACGACTGAACAGGTTTATAGCCAACGATTGCGACGGCATCATAGCCGGATTGTATGAGTATTGGGTTTGCTATTCGTCGGCCATGCCCCACAAAACGGTATACATACCCTTCCCCATCAAGGCAGGCGAATGCCAGGCCGACAATGACCGTGGCGACACGGCAGGCAGGAAACTTAAGGTTTTCATCGGGATAAACAAAAGCCGGAGTGAGTATAAAGGTACAGACATCATGCTGAAAGCTGCCTTGGACATACAAAAAAGGCACCCGGACAAAATGGAACTGATAAAAGCTGAATCACTGCCCTTCTCCGAATACGAAAAGCTAATGAACGGCAGCGACGCCATATTGGACCAATTATACAGCTATACCCCGTCGATGAACTCTCTGCTGGCCATGTCGAAAGGCATTATCTGCATCGGAGGAGGCGAAGAAGAAAGCTACTCCATTATAAATGAAACGGATTTGCGACCGATAATCAACGTACAACCAAACTACGAAAGCGTCTGCCATGAGTTAGAGCAATTGGTATGCCACCCCGAACGGATAGGCAAGCTGAAAGCCCAAAGCATTGAATATGTGAAGAAACACCATGACTATGTAAAGGTGGCTAAAGAATACGAACACTACTATACGCACGAGGCCGGAACCCCATAATGAGATTCCGGCCTCGCGGTGCTTAGTAATCATTAATCATATGAGTTATGCCTCAGCGGGTGCCTGCTCCTCAGCTGTTGCAGCAGCCTCTTCTGCGGCCTTCTGTGCCTCGGCCTCAGCCTGGGCAGCAGCAACAGCGGCTTTCTTTTCAGCCACCTTCTTTGCTATAGTCTCATTGACCTTCTTCTCGGCTTCGAGCTCTTTCACCTTGGCATCCTTCTTTGCCTTTTCTTCCTTCTCACGGATTGTGTCCAAGCCCTTCTGCTTATCAGCCTTCCAAGCGTCGAACCTTTTCTGTGCTGTAGCCTCGTCGAAGGCACCCTTCTTAACGCCTCCGCGCAGATGCTTCATAAGGTAGACACCCTCACGGCTGAGGATATTACGCACGGTGTCGGTTGGCTGTGCACCAACTTCCACCCAATAGAGTGCACGGTCGAAATTCAAATCTACTGTGGCCGGATTGGTATTAGGGTTGTAAGTACCAATTTTCTCAGTAAATTTACCATCACGTGGTGCTCTAACGTCAGCGATTACGATGCTATAGAAAGCATAGCCTTTGCGACCGCCGCGCTGCAATCTGATTTTTGTTGCCATTTAATTTTAATGTTTAATTAGGTTTGAATTTTATGCCATTAACCCGTAATGACGGGTGCAAAGGTAATACTTTATCAACAGAAAAGGCCGTAGCAGCCCTGCCTTTTATTATTTTTTAACAAGGGTAAGGCCAGCCTGCATGCCATTTATGCTCTTCATCAACGATGAAACAGTCTGGAAGCTTGAATTGGTCGACTTGCTCCCAATTGTCTTAACCAAGTCGAGGAGCTTTGTGGCGTCTGTTACAAACATCAGTTTGTTGCCGCTCAACTGCGTGTTGATGGGCAAAGCCTTCATTCCGAACGTAAGATAGAGCTTAGAGTCTTTTACTTCCCACTTTCCAGGAATGTTCTTGCCGTTAAACGTTTCCTCAAAAGTTCCGTCCTCATTGAAGGTAATGCTGAAAGCTCCCGACTCGAAACCGAATTTTGAAAGTTGCTCCTGCAGCTTGTCTTCAATCTTGCTTGATGCTATGCTGGCACCAGCCTTGGCCAACAGATTATCAGACTCGAAGACAATAGCCGGCTCGGAATATTCCCAAGTACCGACCAGATTGTTCTTGCTGGCCTGCTTTTCACTTGAGAAAATGTTCGTCAAGCCAGAAAGAAGATTAGTAGTTGAGGACGTATTTTCCTTGCTTGAACTCTTGCCGGTCAAGCTTCCCAAAATGCTTCCCAAGTCAATCTGTGCGTTCGCAGTGGCACTTCCGGCCAGCATCAATGCAATGACCAGTGTCTTGATTAATACATTCTTTTTCATAAATAACTATATATTAAAATGTGTGGCAAAATTAATACTTTATCATAACATACACAAATAAAACCCATGAAAGTTCCTGCATTAATTTTTTTTGATTACTTTTGTGATACGAAAATTACATTGTAACAGCAACATACCCGTGAACGAAGGACTTTCCATATTACTGCCTGCATACAACCAAGTATGCGTTGAAAGAGTAATTACGCTAAAAAGGCTCTGCGACAGCATACCGTCATTGAACTACGAAATTATTGTAGCAGACGACGGTTCGCCCGACCTTGGCGCCGTTGAACGC
>OKTR01000729.1_pt1 | contig 10055 bp, 9 predicted proteins | sample 1606431 | NCBI WGS metagenome assembly OKTR01 (sample SAMEA3879591, study PRJEB24766) | human gut metagenome | biome: human-associated habitat; feature: feces | place: USA | collected 1985/1987
CTATGTCTGCCCGGAGATCCTGGCTTTGTTCGAGACCTACGGCGTGACGCGCTGCTATTACGGCCATCTGCACGCCGACTCCATCCGGCTGGCGCTGGAGGACGACTATCAGGGCGTGCAGTACCGCCTTGTTTCGGCAGATCACGTCGATTTTCAGCCGCAGCGCATCGGATAGACGGCAAATGGGCGGAAAGATTTTGAATTTTTTCTGAATTCGGATAAATTCCTGAAAAAACAGTGGATTTCTTGCATGAAGTCTGGTAGAATAGAGCGGATTCAAATGAGAATGGTGAATTACGGCCTTTTATAAGCCGCACCGCATAGGAGGAAAGTACCACAATGAACGTCAAAAACGTAGAGAAAGAAAACGGCAGCGCAAAGGTTACCGTTGAGATCGCAAAGGACGAGTTCCAGACCGCGCTGGACAAGGCGTATGCCAAGATCCGCAAGGACATCATGATCCCCGGCTTCCGCAAGGGCAAAGCAACTCAAGGCATGATTGAAAAGCTTTACGGCGAAGGCGCATTCTATGAAGAGGCTCTTGACGAAGTATATCCAAAAGCAGTTGCAGCTGCATTTGATGAAGCAGGTCTTGAAGTTGTTGATGCTCCTTTCGATCTTGAAATTCCCGTTATGAGCAAAGAAGACGGCGTTGAAATGAAAATGAAAGTTACAACCTATCCTGAGGTTAAGCTTGGTGAATACAAAGGCCTTAAGGTTGCAAAACTTCCCACCGAGGCAACTGATGAAGATGTTGATAATGAACTTAAAAATCTTCAAGATAGAAATTCTCGCCTTATTGTAGCCGATGACAGAGCTGCTCAGGACGGAGACACTGTTTCTCTTGACTTTGAAGGCTTTGTTGACGGAGTTGCTTTTGAAGGCGGCAAGGGTGAAAACTATCCGCTTGAGCTTGGCTCAGGTTCATTCATTCCCGGCTTTGAGGAGCAGGTTGCAGGCCACAAAATTGATGAGGAATTTGATGTTAACGTTACATTCCCGAAAGAGTATGCAGAAGAGCTTGCAGGCAAGGATGCCGTTTTCAAATGCACAATTCACGAAATCAAAGCTAAAGAGCTTCCGGAGCTTAATGATGAATTTGCTCAGGATGCATCGGAATTTGATACTCTTGACGAGCTTAAAGCAGACCTTAAAAAGCAGATCTCGGATAAAAAAGAAGCAGACGCAAAAACCGATATGGAAAATCAGCTTCTTGAACAGATCTGCAACAATATGACCGTTGAAATTCCGGAGTGTATGTTTGCTAAGAGACAGGACGAAATGGCTCAGGAATATGATTACAGACTCAGATCTCAGGGCCTTGACCTTGATACATACCTTAAGTATCTCGGCCAGGATATGGATAGCTTTAAGGAAACTTTCAAAGAAGGCGCCGAAAAGCAAGTTAAGGTTTCTGTAGCATTAAAAGCAATCATCTCTGCAGAAAACATTGAAGCTTCGGATGAAGATATCAATGCCGAGGCTGAGAAGATCGGTGCACAATACGGTATGGATGCAGAGCAGGTTAAAAAGGTTCTTCCCGCTGACCAGCTTGCCGAAGATGTTAAGCGCAACAAAGCTGTTGATCTTATCGTAAACAGCGCAGTTGTTGAATAAACAATTTTATTAAAGGAAAGTGATTTATTATGGCATTGGTACCTTATGTTGTTGAGCAAACCGGAAACGGCGAACGCTCAATGGATATTTTTTCCCGCCTTTTAAATGACAGAATTATTGTTCTTTCTGACGAGGTTAATTCGCAAACAGCTTCACTTGTTGTTGCACAGCTTCTTTTCCTTGAAGGGCAGGATAATGAAAAGGATATAAATCTTTATATCAATTCACCCGGCGGTTCTGTAACGGACGGAATGGCTATTTATGATACAATGCAGTATATTAAATGCGATGTTTCAACAATATGCATAGGCATGGCTGCCTCAATGGGTGCATTTTTACTTTCAAGCGGCGCAAAGGGAAAGCGTATTTGCCTTCCTAACGCCGAGGTTATGATTCATCAGCCTCTTGGCCAAACACAGGGGCAGGCAACGGAAATTGAAATTGCAGCAAATCATATCTTAAGAACTAAGAAAAAGTTAAACAGCATTCTTGCTGCAAACTGCGGCAAAACAGTTGAAGAAGTAACTGCAGACACTGAAAGAGATAACTGGCTTTCAGCCGAAGAAGCTCTTGCTTACGGCCTTGTTGACAAGGTAATTGATAAAAGATAACGGAGTCGGTAATTCATGCCAAATAACGATATAAAGCATCCTGTTATAAGGTGCTCGTTTTGCGGTAAATCCGAGGCTATGGTGCATAAGCTCATAGAGGGTCCGGGTGTTTACATCTGTGATGAATGCATTGCTCTTTGCAATGAAATTCTTACCGAAGCAAATCATTCGGAAAGAAAGCCGCATAATTCGGGTAAAGAAGACTTCGTTCTTCCTAAGCCGGAGCAAATTAAACAAAAGCTTGATGAATATGTAATCGGACAGGATGATGCAAAAAAAGCTCTTTCGGTTGCTGTTTACAATCATTATAAGCGTATATACTCTTCAGCATCAAATGATGTTGAACTTCAAAAAAGCAACATTTTGCTGCTCGGCCCAACGGGAGTAGGAAAAACAATGCTTGCGCAGACTCTTGCAAAAATTCTTGATGTTCCTTTTGCAATTGCGGATGCAACAACACTAACCGAGGCCGGCTATGTAGGCGAGGATGTTGAAAACATCCTGCTCAGGCTTATTCAAGCTGCCGATTTTGACATTGAAAAAGCTCAGCGCGGAATTATTTATGTGGACGAAATAGATAAAATTTCACGCAAGTCCGAAAACCGTTCAATCACCCGTGATGTAAGCGGTGAAGGTGTTCAACAGGCACTTTTAAAGATTCTTGAAGGCACTGTTTCAAATGTTCCTCCCGGAGGCGGAAGAAAGCATCCACAGCAGGAATTTATTCAGATAGACACAACAAATATTCTTTTTATTTGCGGCGGTGCGTTTGACGGAATCGAAAAAATCATTGAAAAGCGTCTTGGCTCAAAATCAATGGGATTCGGCGCAAATGTTGAAAATGAAAAGTTTGACGAAAATCAAATTCTTCACAAAGCTATCCAGCATGATTTAGTTAAATACGGCTTAATACCGGAACTTATCGGAAGAATTCCCGTTATAACAGTGCTCGATAATCTTGATAAGGATGCTTTGGTAAGAATTATGGTTGAGCCAAAAAACTCAATTATCAAACAGTATACAAAGCTTTTTGAGCTTGACGGTGTTAAGCTTGAATTTAAGAAAGAAGCACTTGAAGCCGTGGCTGACATTACATTGCAGCGAAAAACGGGTGCAAGAGGTCTTAGAAGCGTGCTTGAGAGCATACTTGAAAACCTTATGTTCACTGTGCCGAGTGACAGTACTGTTGAAAAAATAATTATCACGGAAGATTCCGTAAAAAACGGCTCAGAACCAATAATTTTGCGAAATGCAAATAAATCGGCAAAAATTCTTAAGGCTTCTGATTTAAAAAATGCATAACTGACATAAAAGGCAGGATTTTATCTTGCCTTTTATTTGTATATATTATATAATACTAAGCAACGATTATAGGTGATAGTATGTGTGAAAATAATTTTGATAATTATATAGATATGCCCGTTGTGCCGCTTAGAGGATTAGTTGTTTTCCCGGAAATGGTGCTTCATTTTGACATTGGCAGAAAAAAGAGCATTGCAGCAGTTAAGGATGCTATGAATATGGGCAGCGAAATTTTCCTTGTTTGCCAAAAAGATCCGTCAATAGATGATCCTTCAATAGATGATCTTTATGAAATCGGCGTTGTTTGCTCTGTAAGCCAAATGGTTAAAATCCCGAATTCCGATAATTTGCGTGTTGTGGTAAAGGGCAAAACCAGAGCAAGGATTGATTCTTTTGTTCAAAGCAGACCGTATTTAACAGGTGCCGTTTCTGTTATTGAGGAACAAGACGATTCAAATGATATAGAAGAAACCGCCTATTGCCGTGCTCTTAAAAGGCAGTTTGAAAGATATTCTTCTTTTATTTCTAAAATATCAAATGATGTAGTTGTTAAGGTTCTTTCAATAAATGAAAACGGCAGATTATGTGATTATATTTGCACAAATTGCCTTTTTGAATATACAGAGAAGCAAGCAGTACTTCAAACGCTTCCTGTTAAAGAGCGGCTCATGAAGCTGTTTTATTTGCTTGATAAGGAAAACTCAACTCTTGAAATAGAAGCCGAAATTCATGATAAAGTTCAGGAAAACATTGATCAAAATCAACGTGAGTACTATTTGCGTGAGGAAATGAAGGCGATTGCCGAGGCTCTCGGAGATGCTGATAATCCTGTTGAAGAGGCTGATATATACAAATCAAAAATAATAAATCTTTCCTGTTCCGAAGAAGTTCGCCAAAAACTGCTTGGTGAGTGCATAAAACTTATGAAAATGCCATCAGGCTCGCATGAAGGAACAGTTGTAAGAACATATTTAGATAAATGCCTTGAAATTCCGTTTGGCAAATTCACCAAAGATAATATAAATCTCGATGCTGCACAAAGGCTTCTTGATAAAGAACATTATGGCTTAAAAGCAGTTAAAGAGCGCATTGTGGAAGCTCTTGTCGTCTACAAGCGAAACCCTGATTTTTCGGGCCAAATTCTTTGCCTTGCAGGCCCTCCCGGAGTAGGAAAAACTTCTATTGTAAAGAGCCTTGCCAAGAGTATGCATCGCAAATATGAAAGAATTGCTCTCGGCGGAATTCATGATGAGGCAGAAATAAGAGGGCATCGCCGTACTTACATTGGCGCAATGACAGGCAGAATTGCGGATGCGGTAATCAAAAGCGGTGTTATGAACCCGGTAATTTTGCTTGACGAAATCGATAAGGTCGGAAATGATTATAAAGGCGATCCGTCTTCTGCTTTATTGGAAGCACTTGATCCGGAGCAAAACTTCAGCTTTATGGATCATTACATTGATTTTCCGATAGATTTAAGCAAGGTTTTATTCATAACAACAGCAAATGATGTTTCTCAAATTCCTGCGCCGTTAAGGGATCGTATGGAAATAATTGAGCTTAATTCCTATACTGCGTCGGAAAAATTCCATATAGCAAAAGATTATCTTATAAAAAAAGAATGCAAAAAACACAAGCTTAATGCCCGTCAGTTCAAAATATCAGACGATGCTGTTTACACCTTAATTGATTGCTATACTGCAGAAGCAGGAGTAAGAGGTCTTGAGAAAAAAATAGCCTCGCTTTGCAGAAAGGCCTCAGTTGAAATAGAAAAGGGAGCCAAGTCGTTTAGGGTTACATCGGATAATATTGAAAATATATTGGGGCCAAAACGCTTTTTGCAGGATACAATTTCAGCTACAAATCAAATAGGCGTTATAAACGGCCTTGCGTGGACAAGCGTAGGCGGAACGCTGCTCCCGATTGAGGTTACAGTGCTCAATGGTACCGGGAAAATCGAATTAACCGGAAATCTTGGCACCGTTATGCAGGAAAGTGCCAAAACAGCAGTTTCCTACATACGTTCGATAGCAGATAAATTCGGTATAAAAGAAGATTTCTATAAGAATAACGATATACATATTCATGCTCCGGAAGCTGCAGTTCCGAAGGATGGGCCTTCTGCCGGTTTAGCGATAACTACTGCATTATTTTCAGAACTTACAAAAATTCCGATCCGCAGAGATATTGCAATGACAGGCGAGATAAGTCTGAAGGGTAACGCATTGCCGATAGGCGGCCTTAAAGAAAAAAGCATGGCAGCATATAAAGCAGGTTGCTGCGAGGTGATAATTCCCCGTAAGAACATAAAGGATATTGCCGAAATATCAGATGAAGTTAAAGCATCACTTGACTTTAAACCGGTTGATAAATTTCTTGATATTCTTCCGCTTGCGCTTGAGTATCTACCTAATAAAGCAGAAATAACGGCTGCTGAAATAAGCAAGCCGATAATAACCAAAGAAACCACACTCAGAGAAACGTTAACACAGTAATATGAATTTTAATAAAGCAGAATTTATTGCATCATACGGTATATCAACACAGCTTATTCAGGACGGCTTGCCGGAAATAGCTTTTGCAGGACGATCCAATGTAGGCAAAAGCTCTTTGCTCAATAAGTTGTTTAACAGAAAAAATCTTGCTCGTGTAAGCTCTGTGCCGGGAAAGACGGTAACAGTCAATTTCTATAATGTTGACGGCAATAGATTTGTTGACTTGCCGGGTTACGGCTATGCCAAAATTTCAAAATCCGAAAAAGACCGATTTTCAGAGCTTATGGAAGGATATTTTCAAAGCGGCAGAAACATAAAGCTTGTTGTGCAGCTTGTTGATATGCGTCATAAGCCGTCTGCTGATGATATCGGAATGATTTCGTTTTTAAATGAATTTAACTTGCCGTATATTATAGTGCTTACTAAAGCAGACAAATTAAAGAAAAAAGAATATGCCGCAAGGCTTTCGGCAATGCCTCAGGAACTGGGCAATCCGAATGTTCCCATTATTCCGTTTTCTTCTCAAAACGGACTTGGCGTTGATGAAGTTAAAAGAGCGATTGAAAAATCGTTTGATATTCAGGAGGATATTTTATAAAAATGGAAAAGAAACCTTTTTTAACTAAAGAAAAGACACAGGAAATTGTTAAAACTTACCCAACACCTTTTCATATCTATGATGAAAAGGGAATAAGAAAAAACGCAGAAAATCTGAAGAAAGCTTTTTCCTGGAACAAAGGATATAAGGAATATTTTGCTGTTAAAGCAACGCCAAATCCATTTCTTATAAACATTTTGCGCGAATATGGTTGCGGTTGCGATTGCTCTTCCAAAACAGAGCTTATGCTTTCAAAAACAATCGGAGCAACAGGCGATGATATTATGTTTTCTTCAAATGACACACCTATTGAAGAATTTAAATATTGTAATGATTTGGGCGGTATTATCAATTTAGATGATATTACTCATATTGAAGCCGTTGAAAAAGCTTGCGGCAAGTTGCCGAAAAAAATGAGCTGCAGATACAATCCCGGCGGCGTTTTCAAAATGAGCAACGGAATAATGGATAATCCAGGTGATGCAAAATATGGTATGACAACCGAACAAATTTTTGAAGCCTTTAAAATCATGAAAGAAAAAGGCGTTGAAGAGTTCGGTATACATTCTTTTCTTTGCTCCAACACTGTTACAAATGAGTATTATCCCGCTCTTGCAAAGGTTCTTTTCGAGCTTGCGGTTGAACTCAAAAACAAAGTTGGTGTTGATATTAAATTTATCAATCTTTCCGGCGGTGTAGGCATACCATACAAACCCGATCAGGAACCGAACAACATTTTCGAAATAGGTGAGGGTGTTCATAAGGTTTATGACGAGGTACTTGTTCCGGCAGGAATGGGTGATGTTGCAATATACACCGAAATGGGCAGATTTATGATGGGCCCCTATGGCGCTCTTGTAACAACAGCCATAAACCAAAAGCACACTCACAAAGAATATATCGGAGTTGATGCTTGTGCAGTTAATCTTATGCGCCCGGCAATGTACGGTGCCTATCATCATATAACGGTTTTGGGGAAAGAAAATGCCGCTTGCGATCATAAATATGATGTAACCGGTTCACTTTGCGAAAACAACGATAAATTTGCCATAGACAGAATGTTGCCGCAAATCGATATGGGTGATTTCATTTACATTCATGATACAGGTGCTCACGGATTTGCTATGGGATATAATTACAACGGAAAGCTTAAATCCGCAGAACTTTTGCTTTGTGAGAACGGCGATGTAAAGCTTATACGCAGGGCGGAGACACCAAAGGATTATTTTGCTACATTTGATTGCTTTGATTTTTATAATGATTTAATCAATGCATAAAATATTTGATAAAAACAGGCACAAAAATATGCCTGTTTTTATTTTTCTTCTTTACTTTCAAACTTTAGTGTGTTAAAATATACTTACATTGATTAAGGGGTGTAGTTATGTCACTTAAAAGAGATAATGATAGCTTGAATTTTTTATTTAATTGCATTTTACAGCTTCGTGATACAGATGAATGCTATGATTTTTTTGAGGATTTGTGCACGGTTCAAGAGCTAAAATCACTCAGCCAAAGAATAGTTGTTGCAAAAATGCTTTCCGAAAAATCGGTTTACACAGATATTGTTGATGCAACAGGCGCATCAACCGCAACAATAAGCAGGGTAAACCGTAGCCTTCAATTCGGATGCGACGGATATGATAAGATTTTTGAGCGCATTAAGGATGAAAATAAGGATGAAAATGTATAATCATTTTGCAACCGTTTACGATGAATTAACCGAAAATGTATCATACTCGGAAAGAACCGAATACATTTCCGGTTTTTTTCATAAATATGGCATCATGCCCGGCTCAGCGCTGCTTGATCTTGCCTGCGGCACAGGTAGTTTTTCTGAAGAATTTTTAAAAAGAGGCTATAATGTAACGGGTGTTGATCTCAGCAATGAAATGCTTACCGAGGCTCAAAGAAAATGCGCAGGCAAGGCAAACTTTATCTGCGCAAACATGTGCGAATTTACCTTTGAAAATCACTTTGACGCCTGCGTTTGTTGCCTTGATTCATTAAATCACCTTGAAAACATCGAAAAGGTAAAAAAAGCAATAGAATGCGTATATAACTCTCTCAGACAAGGCGGAGTTTTTGTGTTTGACGTAAACACTGTATACAAGCACAAATATATTCTCGGAAATAACACTTTTGTTTTTGACGAGAAAGATTTTTTTCTTTCTTGGGATAATGAATATCTAAATAATGGTAAAGTACGCTTAATTCTGGATATGTTTTTTGCTCAAGGAGATCTGTATCAACGATACACTGAAGATTTTTGCGAACAGGCTTATGATATCGATGCTCTCAAAACGGCTTTAAATCCGTTTTTTGATGTTGTCGGTGTCTATGATGATTTATCTGCAGAGGCGCCGAAAACAAACTCTGAGCGTCTTTATTTTATATGTGTGAGGAAAAAGAACAATGAGTAAACTTGTAAGATATATAACAGAGGACGGAAGCGCATTTGTTATTGCCGCGGATTCAACCGATATGATACGAAAAATGGAACAAATTCACCAGCCCTCTGCTGCCGTAACTGCCGGAATGGGCAGACTGTTAACAGCCGCTTCAATGATGGGAGTAATGCTAAAAGGTGAGGACGATAATATAACTTTGCGATTCAACGGAGACGGACCTGCAGGCAGCGTCATAGCCGTTTCAGACAGCAATGGTAACGGCCGCATAAGTGTTCAAAATCCTATAGTAGAGCTTCCGCTAAATGATAAAGGCAAGCTTGATGTAAGCGGAGCTTTGGGAAAAACAGGTTATCTTTATGTAATCAAAGACATAGGATTAAAGGAACCGTTTATCGGCACTACAGAGATCATAAGCGGCGAAGTTGCAGAGGATATAACAAATTATTATGCTGTATCAGAGCAAACACCGAGCGTTTGCTCGCTTGGTGTTCTTATAAATCCCGATCTTTCTGTTAATTGTGCAGGAGGATTTTTAATACAGCTTCTTCCCGGTTGTCCGAACGAAATTATTGATATTATTGAAAAAAGCATATCCGATATACCGCCCGTAACTTCAATGCTTTCCGAAGGCTTTACACCTGATGATATTGCAGCCAGAGCAATGAAAGGGCTGAAAATCGAAAAGCTTGATGAATCGGAATTCACTTACAAATGTGCATGCTCAAGAGAAAAGGCTGAAGCCGCTTTACTTTCAGCCGGGAAAGCCGAACTTGAAGATATGATAAAAGAAAACAAACCGTTCACGGTAGAATGCCATTTTTGTAACAGCAATTATGAGTTTACAACCGAGCAAATAAAAACGCTTCTGAAAAAACTTAAATAATTTAAAAAAGTTTGCGAAAAAGTGTTGACATTTTGCCTCGAATATAGTATCATAAGCAGCGTTGCAACGGCAACACGGGAGTATAGCTCAGCTGGGAGAGCATCTGCCTTACAAGCAGAGGGTCACAGGTTCGAGCCC
>OKTR01000730.1_pt1 | contig 10053 bp, 10 predicted proteins | sample 1606431 | NCBI WGS metagenome assembly OKTR01 (sample SAMEA3879591, study PRJEB24766) | human gut metagenome | biome: human-associated habitat; feature: feces | place: USA | collected 1985/1987
CTCCATCGCAACGTCGGTGCCGGAGCCGATCGCGATTCCGACATCGGCCTGCGCCAGCGCGGGCGCGTCGTTCACGCCGTCGCCGACCATGATGACTTTTCCCTTTTCCTTGAGTCTGCGGATGACGCTCTCCTTACCGTCGGGAAGTACGCCGGCAATCACCTCGTCCACGCCGGCTTTTGCGCCGATAGCCTTTGCCGTGCGCTCGTTATCGCCGGTGAGCATCCAGACCTCTTTTCCGGCGCCTTTGAGCTGCTGGACTGCCTCGGCCGCCTCTGGCTTGAGCGTATCGGCAATGCCGAGAACTCCGATGAGAACGCCATCGCGGCAGACGCAGATCTCCGCCTTCGCGTCACGGCGAACGTCGGGAAGCGCTGTCAGTGCGTCCGTGCTTATGCCCTCGCGCACTAAAGCTGTGCGGCTTGCGCATATTATTCTGCTGCCGCCGGCCGTTCCGGATACACCGCTGCCGATATCGTATGAAAAGTCTTTGACTTCAAGAGCGCCTGCGTCGGGGTAATGCTCGGATGCGTATTTTATCACCGCCCGCGACAGCGGATGCTCCGAGCGCTTCTCAAGCGCAGCGCACGATAAAACAAGCTCTTTCTACGTGATCCCCGGCAGGGGATGAATATCGGTCAGCTCGGGCTGTCCGCTCGTCAGAGTACCGGTCTTGTCGAGCACAATGCAGTCTGTTTTGTACGCGTTTTCAAGCTCTGTACCGCTGCGGAACAGTATACCGTGCTCGGCGGCGGCGCCGGAGCCGACCATAAGTCCCGTAGGCGTAGCAAGCCCCAATGCGCAGGGGCATGCGACCGAAAGAACGTCGCAGCAGGTTAAAACTGCTTTTTCGAGATCCTTAGGGGCAATACGCCTGTACCAGATGGCGAAGGTCGCCGCCGCCGCGCCGATGACAGCCGGAACGAACCAGTGAGCAACGGAATCGGCAAAGCGCTGCACCGGTGCTTTCTCGCTCTGCGCACGGCGCACGATGTCTATCATCTGCTCAATCACCGTTGCCTTGCCCAGCGCCGTCACCTGTACCTCGGCAGAGCCCACGCGGTTGAGGCTGCCGCCGATGAGCTTATCCTTCTCAGATTTATCGACGGGCAGGCTCTCGCCGGTCAGCATTGACTCGTCAACGGCACAACTGCCGCCGACTATAATGCCGTCGGCCGGTATGCGCTCACCGGGACGGATGAGGACGATATCGCCGAGACGTATCTTATCCACGCTCGTCTCCTCAAATTTATCGCCGCGCTTTACCATTGCCGTGCGAGGCTGAAGGCGCATGAGCTTGCGTATGGCCGAGCTCGCCTCCCCGGTCGCGGCCTGCTCCATGTACTTGCCGAAAAGGATGAGCGACAAAAGCACGCCGCCGGAGGTGAAATAGAGCTTAAAGTTACTCTTTCGCGTCAGCGCGACATATGAGCTGTAGCCGTAAATGAGCGCAGACGAGAGCGAAACGAGAAGATCCATGCCGAAAAAGCCGCTGCGCAGCTCGCGCAGCGCCGAGCGGCAGAAGTGCCGTCCGGAGATAAATTGCAGCGCGCTTCCGATGAGAAATTGCAGCTTCGGGTGTACCTCGAGCATGAGCGGCGCGGTACACGCGGCGGAGGCGACGAGCGTTTTGAGAAGCTCCATCCGCTTTTCAAGCTCCTGATCCTCGTCGCCGCCGCGCATTTCCGTTATCTCCGCTGTGAGGCCGCAGTCTGCGCAAACCTCCGTGAGCTTTCGCGTATCCAGGCCGACGGGCCACATGAAAACGGTCATTAGGCCCTCGTGAACAGACACGTCCTTCACGCCGAAAACGTCCGCGAGTGCCTTTAAAGCATGAACAGGATCGCCCTCAAAGCGTATATCCGCCTCCTCAACAGGTACGCGAAAACAGGCTTTTTTTACGCAGGCCGCGATATCGCTGAGGCTCAGCGCATTTTCATCAAAGCTGATAAACGCCGACGACGAGGCATAGCTTGCAGCGGCCTTTTCTACTCCGGGCAGGCGCAAAAGAGCCCTGTCGAGCCGGGAAACGCAGGCCGCGCACTCCATATCGAGAATTCTGAGAGTGATATCTTTCATAGCAATAATGTCAAAATGGGAGAGCATAGCTCTCCCGTGTCGATTTTGATTACTTACCCTCGGTCAAAAGCTTTTCCTTGACCTCTTTGCGCTTTTTAAGCGAAGCGATGCATGCGGGGATGGATACTGCCGGAAGGTCGAGCAGCAGCGCCCAGTCGATCCAGTCGATGCCCTTTATGAACTGACCCTCGTGCCATACGCCCTTTGCGAGCTTGAAGTAGTTGTTGTTCCAAACGCCCCAGATGTCGGTCGTCGGCTTCCAGAGGTGGACCTTCAGAAACGCCGCGCTCGTCACGATGCCGCTGGAAACGACGGTCATGAACGAGGAAGAGCGCTTGTTGCGGATAAGAAACTCCGAAACCGTCGGCAGGACATAGACAGCAAGGTTTATAATCCACAGCTGGAGCGGAATTTTATACTTCCACTTAACGGCCTGACGGATGTGGTCTGCGTCGTGCAGCAGAGCTGCGGCGAGAATGGCGAGATTCCACTTTTCAATAAAGGATGCGGTCTCGTCGTCGATGCGAGTGTCAAGGAATTTTGCTTCATCCTTCTGAGACTTTGTCATATTCATTTCCTCCCCGATTATTTAAAATGCCTGAAGTTTTAATTACCACTTGGTCAATAAAAAATTATCACATTCTCCGTTGAATGTCAATACGCTAACAAAAGATTTTTTGCTTTACACAAATGCCGAGTTGACATATAATTCAGAGAATGACATGTCCGAGGTGCAGTGATGGACGAAAAACGAAGATTAATAAGAAATAAGTGCGCGGCTATCCTGCTCAAAAGCCGTAAAATTTCCGACGGCTTTGACAGAGCATGGAGCACGCACAGCCGCATGTTCGGCGACATAATGGAGCCCGCGTTTGCGGACGATAAGGCCTCACGTTTAGAGCTTGCGAGCGCTCTTAATCTCATGAGTGCGGGGAAGCACAGCACAGGGGCAAGAAAGCTCGAAAAGCTCTTTGACGCCTGCCGCACCGATGAGGATTTTGCCGCGCTTAACTTTTTCATGGGCGCATGCTGCGAAAAAATGGGGCTTATGGATATGGCGACGGTCTACTACGGGGAGTCGGCAAAGCGCGAGCCGGAGTTTTACATGGTGTATCTCATGCTTGCAAAATGTCTGCACTCTCAGCGGCACTACGAGGCCGCGGTCAATACATATTTAAAGACCCTCGACGCGATACTCTCGCGCCCGAAAAAGGACGAGGTACCTGCCGTGCGTGTTTCCCCGCTTTTGGGTTCTGTCCACGGCAATTTAGCAAGCTGCCTTATCATGATGCGCCGCTATGACGATGCGGAGTTTGAGCTTTATGAAGCGCAGAGGTACGACTATGCACCGCCTCAGCTGCTCGTCACCTGGGCGACGCTTTACGCCGCGACGGGGCGCAAAGCTCAGGCGGCGGAGAAAATGAGCAGGCTCAGGGAGATTTCGCCGGAGCTTGAAGCGTCCTCGGCGCTGAGCATCAGAGAGATTATGGAGCAGAAGAACTCACACTTTGCGCCGCGCATTATAGACGGCGAAAAGCTCAGCCGCTTTTGGGACTGGTTCTGCAAAAATGCCGATAAGCTCAAATCGCTTGCCTTCGGCATGCCGTCGCCCGCTTTGATGAAGGAGGTCTATGAGCAGGTCTCCGGCATATTCGACGCCGTTGTCGAAAAGCCGGGCTTTGAGCTCGGACGCGACGGGATAAAGGCGCGTATGAGCTTTTTCGATAACTACAATCTGACCTTTGAGCTCTGGCTCGGCAGGCTCGTGGATACTGCGCCGCGCTCGCTGCGCGACGACTGGAGCTTTTATTCGGTGCATTGAGGTGAAATATGATAAAGTATGTTCTGATGGATATTGACGATACGCTGCTCGACTTCGGAAAGGCCGAGGCAGCGGCGATAAAAAAGACCTTTGAGCGCATCGGCGTTCCGGCAACGCCGGAGGTCATCTCGCGTTATAGTGCGATCAACGACGAGCACTGGAAAATGCTCGAACGAGGTGAGCTCACTCGTGAGCAGGTGCTCGTGCGGCGCTTTGACGCGCTTTTTGCCGAGCTCGGCATAAAAAACGTGCCCAGTGAGCTGGCTCAGGCAAGCTATGAGTACCTCCTGGGCATAGGCCACTATTTTGTCGATGGAGCTCCCGAGCTTTTGGAGGCGCTCAAGGGCAAATATGAGCTTTACATTGTCTCAAACGGCACGGCCTCGGTGCAGGACAGCCGCCTTGAAAGCGCCGGCATCGTGCCGTATTTCAAGGATATTTTCATATCCGAGCGCCTGGGCGCGGATAAGCCGTCGAGGGAGTTTTTCGAGCTTGCGTTCTCACGTATAGCGGGCTTTGAGCGCGACAAGGCCGTCATCGTCGGCGACAGGCTCTCGTCGGATATTCTCGGCGGCATTAACGCAGGGGTAAAGACCTGCTGGTTTAACCCGAAGCGTCTGCCGTGCGGAGACGCAATACGCCCCGACTGCGAGATCCACGCGCTGTCCGAACTGCCCGAATTATTAGAAAAACTCTGAGGGGAAACACCTCAGAGTTTTTCGTTTATTATTTCAATTTTGCCGATATCCGGCGCTTTCACGCAGTATCCTATGCGGTATTCGCCAATGTCCGCGCTGCCAAAGGAATATCCCTCGACGCCGTGCACGACGGAGAATGTGCGCACATCGCCCAGTCGCAGGCCGACGGCCTTTATATAGCTCTCCTTGAGCGTCCACAGACGGCAGAATTCGGCTTCCGGCGTCAGGGAGCGCTCAACGAGCGCGGCCTCATCGGGCATAAAGAAACGCTCGGCCAGCCTTAGAGCGTTATCGCGCGCAAGCTCGATATCCGCGCCGACGGGCACGCCGGAGACTGCGCACACAGCATATTTTCCGCAATGCGATAGCGAGAAGTAAGCGCCGCCGTCGGGGAAAAAGGGCTTTCCGTTTTCCGTCAGAGCGTAGTCGCTGCGTCCCGCGGCTTTTTCAAGCAGAAGCTCGACACCGAGACTGCGGCGCTTATCGTCATCATTTTTGAGGCGCAGCGTTTTCTCCCTGCGCTGCGGCGAAACCGAGGCAAGACAGGCATCTATATCAAGACCCGAAACGTCGGCGATAAAAAGCTTTATCATGCGCGCATCGCGTCGAGCGTTTTCTGAATAAGCGTATCAAGCTCCCAGCCGCACATCTCCGCGCCGCGCAGTATAACGTCGCGTGAGCAGCCGGCCGCGAATTTCTTGTCCTTGAATTTTTTCTTCACGGATTTTACCTCCATATCGGAGATGCCCGTCGGACGCATGAGGGCGGCGGCACCTATAAGACCCGTCAGCTCGTCGGTCGCAAACAGCACCTTTTCCATGAAAAGCTCAGGCTCAACGTCGATGCAGATGCCGTAGCCGTGGCTTATAACGGCGTGGATGACCGACTCGTCAATGTCCTTATCGTGCAGCAGCTCCCTTGCCTTTACGCAGTGCTGCTCGGGGTAGAGCTCAAAATCTATATCGTGAAGCATACCGACGGCAGCCCAGTAATCAATCCGCTCCGGGTCATATTCCTTAGCAAGCTCGCCCATGACCTTGGAAACGGTCTCGGCGTGCTGGAGGTGGAACGGCTCCTTGTTAAACTCCATGACAAGCTGCCTTGCCTGCTCAACTGTGGGAATATAGCTCATTAGTATCTCCTCCTGAAAAGATGATGTATTATTTTACTGCAACATTCGGCAGAAATCAACGGGAAATTCTTAATTGACACCGCCGCACCGATGGATTAAAATTTATATAGCTATCAAGTTAGGAGAAGAACATGGAGCATCCCGTTTTGTACATCGTTATCCCCTGCTATAACGAGCAGGAGGTGCTGCCGATAACGGCGCCGATGTTTTTAAATAAGCTTAAGGAGCTTTCGGATACCGGCCTTATATCCGAAAACAGCCGCGTTCTGTTCGTAAACGACGGCAGCGCCGATAAGACCTGGGATATCATCTGCTCGTTCGCGCAAAGCGACGAGCACTGTATCGGCATAAGCCAGAGTAGGAACCGAGGCCATCAGAACGCCGTGCTCGCCGGGCTCATGGAGGCTAAGGATCGCTGCGATATAAGCATATCAATAGACTGCGACGGGCAGGACGATATTAATGCCATGGACGACATGGTGCGCGAATATTTAAACGGCTGCGATATAGTCTACGGCGTGAGGTGTGACCGCGAGAGCGACAGCTTTTTTAAGCGCACGACCGCGCAGGGCTTTTACAGATTCCTCTCGGCCATGGGCGCGGATATCGTATATAACCACGCAGACTACAGGCTGATAAGTGCGCGGGCTCTGAAAGAGCTTGCGAGGTTTGAGGAGGTAAACCTCTTTCTGCGCGGCATGGTGCCGCTTGTCGGCTTTAAGAGCACAAGCGTTGAGTATAAGCGTACCGAGCGCCTGGCCGGAAAGAGCAAATACCCCCTGCGCAAGATGCTGTCGCTTGCCGGAGACGGCATAACGAGCCTTTCGATAAAGCCTCTGAGACTTATAATGAGCTTCGGTATTACAGTCGCGCTTTTGAGCTTCGTGGGTGTCATATGGGCAATAGTCTCCGCGCTCGGCGGCCATGCGGTTGCAGGCTGGGCGAGCACGACGTGCATAATCTGCTTTGTCAGCGGTGTGCAGCTTATCTGCATGGGCATAATCGGCGAATACATCGGCAAGATATATATGGAAACAAAGCGCCGCCCGAGATATATAATCTCTGAGCGGACGTGGGATAAATAAGGGCTTGTTTAACAGACAAATGTTTGATATAATACATTCATCTTGATATTAAGGATAAGGAGATATTACTATGAACTATTGGAGCACTGCACGCAGAGGCGTCCTCGGCCTGAGCGCAGCAACCATCGCATATTCCATTTGGAAGAAGAATCCCGTTTTGCCCATGGTGCTTTACGGCCTGCACCTGGCCGAGTATTTTGCCGTTGCCAAAAAGGCCGGCAAAAAGGTATGGTATGACGATACCCGCTGCTTTATCAACACCATGCTTTACGGCTTCACCTTCTGGCTGCCCATGAAGCTCGAGATCGAGTGATAATATTTAAATTTCCGGCTCACGCAGCCGGAAATTTTTATAAAATAAATGAATGAAAGGAGCGAAAATGATGCTTGACCGTGAGCTTATTCTGAAGCTGGCCGAGAAATACGAGAGCTTTTATCTTTATGACGGCCGGACTGTACTTGACAGCATCGCGGCCCTCGGCAGCAGCTTTGAGGGAGTGCGCTTTCTGTATTCTGCCAAAGCAAATCCGCACCCGTCGGTGCTCAGATGCATCTTCGACGAGGGCTTCGGCCTTGACGCGGCCTCGATGGGCGAGGTGACGATGGGCGTGAAGCTCGGACTTGCGCCGGAGGATATTTATTATTCCGCGCCCGGCAAGAGTATGAACGATCTCGACGCGGCGCTCGAAAAATGCGTTATCATTGCCGACAGTGCCGCCGAGCTTGAGCGCATACAGTATCTCGCCGCACGCCACGGCGTGAAGGCGGAGGCGGGCGTGCGCATAAACCCTAACTTCACATTTGACGGAGAGGGCGGAGCATCCTGCAAATTCGGTATCGACGAGGACGAGGCGCTCAAAAAGCTTGCCGAGTGGGACAAGCTCAAAAATCTGCATATCTGCGGCATCCATGTCCACTCTCGCAGTCAGGAGCTGGACACGCAGCGCCTTTGCGACTACTACGGCCGCATGTTCGAGCTCGCCGTGAGATGTCAAAAGACTCTCGGCAGGCAGCTGCACTTTGTCAATATGGGCTCTGGCATAGGCATCCCCTATGCCGCGACGGACAGCGCCGTTGACCTCAAAAAGCTCGGCGCGCATATGAATAAGCTCTGCAAGGAATACGCAGCGGAGCTCCCCGAGGCAAGAATTTTCATCGAAACCGGACGCTTCGTATCGGGCAGAGCCGGCGTCTACGTTACGCATGTAAACGATGTGAAAACGAGCCTCGGCAAAAAATATGTCATCCTTGCCAACACACTCAACGGCTTTGTGCGTCCTTCGATCGCGCAGATGGTCGAGCGGGCATCCGATGCCGCACCCTGCGAGCCGCTGTACACGGGCCCTGACGCCTTCGGCTTTGCTCCGCTCACCGATGAGACGGAGACAGAGACCGTTACGGTGTGCGGCAATCTCTGCACGGGAGCGGACGTCATTGCTCAGGATACGGAGCTTCCCAAGCTCAAGACAGGCGATGTGTTTGTGATCACAAACGCCGGAAGCTATGCGGCGGTGCTCACGCCAATGCAGTTTGCCTCGCTCACGCCGCCGGTGCAGATATTTGCAGCCCCCGACGGAAGGCTCACGGTGCTGTGATGCTCAATACGACGCTATGCTATATAAGCCGCGGCAGCGAGTATCTCATGCTGCACCGCGTGAAGAAGAAAAACGATATAAACCGCGATAAGTGGATCGGCATCGGCGGAAAGTTTGAGTCAGACGAAAGCCCGGACGAGTGCCTTCTGCGCGAGGCAAAGGAGGAGACGGGGCTAACGCTCACATCATGGCGCTGCCGCGGTATAGTAACGTTCGTGAACACGCAGTGCGAGTCGGAATACATGCACCTGTTTACCGCCGACGGCTTTGAGGGCGAGCTAAAAGCCTGCGACGAGGGCGAGCTTGAGTGGATAGAACGCTCAAGGCTTTATGACCTCACGCTCTGGGAGGGCGACAAGATCTTCTTCCGCCTGCTCAAAGAGGACCGCCCATTCTTCTCCCTCAAGCTGACCTATGAGGGCGACACGCTGACGCAGGCCGTGTTGGACGGGAAGGAACTCCCTTCGGCATCCTGCGGATGCCACCTCCCTCAGTGAGGAGGCTTTGCAGCAATACCGCTGCGTCAAGGCCCCCTCCCAGAGGGGGCTGTCGCCGCAGGCGGCTGGGGGAGTTTTCTTATATCATACCATCAAATCTTGAAATAGTCTACGCCGCCCTCAAAGATCGGCTGGTATTTATCGCCGGTGACGTTCTTGTACAGGTATTCGCCGCTGCGCTCCGAGTGACCCATCTTGCCGAACACGCGGCCGTCCGGGCTGGTGATGCCCTCAATAGCCAGCACAGAACCGTTGGGGTTGAAGCTCTGATCCATGGTGGGCACGCCGGTCAGATCCACATACTGCGTGGCGACCTGGCCGTTGGCGATCAGCTGGGCGAGCACTTCGTCATTGGCGACAAAGCGGCCCTCGCCGTGGCTGATGGCGATGGTGTGCATCTCGCCCACCTCACACTTGCTGAGCCACGGGCTGCCGGTGGAGGCCACGCGAGTGTGCACCAGCATGCTCTGGTGACGGCCGATGGTGTTGAAGGTCAGGGTGGGGTCGCAGGCGGTGATGGGGCGGATATCGCCGTAGGGCACAAGACCCAGCTTGATCAGCGCCTGGAAGCCGTTGCAGATGCCCAGCATCAGGCCATCGCGCTTCTGCAGCAGCTCACGCACTGCCTCGGTGACAGCGGGGTTGCGGAAGAAGGAGGCGATGAACTTGGCACTGCCGTCCGGCTCGTCGCCGCCGGAGAAGCCGCCCGGCAGCATGACGATCTGGCTCTCGCCGATGGCCTTGACCAGTGCTTCGCAGCTGGCGGTGACGTCCGCCGGGGTCAGGTTGCGGATGACCAGGATCTCCGGGTCGGCACCGGCGCGCGCAAAGGCATGGGCGGTGTCGTACTCGCAGTTGGTGCCGGGGAAGACCGGGATGATGACCTTCGGTTTTGCCACGCCGATCTTGGGCGCAGCGGCGGGAGCTTCCAGCCGGCCGTTGATCTTGTCCACATTGGCACCGGCCTTGCGGTAGGGGTAGACCGGCTCCAGCTTGGACTCCCAGATCTCCTGCAGCTCGGCCATATCCAGCGTTTCGCCGCAGCATTCGAAGGTGTAGTCCTTGGTGGTCTCGCCCAGCAGCTCACCGGCAGGCGAATCGGACACCATTTCCAGCACGATGGAGCCATACATGGGCGCAAACAT
>OKTR01000732.1_pt1 | contig 10026 bp, 9 predicted proteins | sample 1606431 | NCBI WGS metagenome assembly OKTR01 (sample SAMEA3879591, study PRJEB24766) | human gut metagenome | biome: human-associated habitat; feature: feces | place: USA | collected 1985/1987
CCCTTTAAAGAAGATGGTCGGTAGCTCGTCAATGATAATGGAACTCTTGAGCTGTCCTTTCTTGTTTACCAGTTTCACGATACGGGAGTTGTATAGCCCCAATGCGGCCGAATAGATATTTTGTCTGTCCGGATTATTTCCCACGCATAGGATTTTAGGATGTTCAGGATTATTCAAATCCAACGTGAAGTCATCGCCTGTCATGACCCAGTAAAGCTGTGGCGAAATCATCCTCGATAGCGGGATTTTTGCACTCGCTATCTGGCCCTGGAGCTGATCTTGAGCTCCTCCTTGCCAGGCATCCATAAAGGGGGAAAGGTAGTTTTCCAGTGAGGGATACGAGGTCAAAATCGTGAAAATATCAGCATACGGTTTGTTTAAGAATTCTATCGCATGGGGAAAGGTACAATACTTGCCGTCCTTGTAAATCCGCAAGTACCAGATAATCGCCGCAAGCAAAATAATCGGAGATTCCACGAAGAAGTCACCTTGTTTCTGTATCCATGTCTTGTTCAAATTCAGGAGAATGGTATAGGCTGATTCGTAGGCATCACTGATATCGGCCATGAATTTCGGGTTTATGGGATTGCATCGGTGGCTGCGTCTCGGATCGTCAAAGTTTATCACATAGAATTCCGGTCTGACCTTGTATTTATCCAGGTTCTTCAGCAGTTCGTTATAGGCTATTACGGAAAGGTCGTCAAATTTGTAATCATACAGATACAAAGCGAAACCTTTGGAAATCTGCTGTTTGATAAAATTATTCACCACTGCGTAACTCTTACCCGAACCGGGCGTTCCAAGCACGATGGAAGCACGGAACGGGTTGACGATGTTTATCCATCCGTCCCATTCCTTGCCCTGATAGACAAATTTCGTGGGCAGGTTGACGGAATACTTGTTCTCCATGAGCCTTGTTTCCTGCATGAAGCTCTCATTGGCGGTATTGAACACGTCCTCCATCAGATTATTCTTCAACATACGGCTTATCCACATACCCGACATCAAGAGAAGGATATATCCTGCGGTAAGCGTTACCGTATATATGACGGCATTGGCTGTCGGGGTGAACGGCAGGTCGAGCATCCACCAGTTCATGAAAAACAGCACCAATCCGGCAAGGAAAGCGGCATATATCCTGTTCCATGTCATCTTTTCATTCTTCACACCTTTTGTACCCAGACACGAGAGTGCAAGGAATATGACGGCAAACACTTTCGTTACAAGCAGGTTGCAGAACAGCCCCGCCGTCCGCTGGAAATTAAGCAGTATCCTGTCAACCACGCCTATATTGATACCCATATCCACAAATGATCGGTAACAGAACCAATAGACGTGAATGACAATAAAAACAATGGATATGGCACGCATGAACTCCATGACCTTGGCCAGTCCTCTCAAATCATCTTCCTGTTGCATGATAAACTGATTTTTAATGTTGGTAAATTCGGTAATTAGGAAATTCCCCGTGAGCGGCGTTTTTTCTTCTTTTTACGTTGCAGCCTCCGGGCGAGAGCCTCTTCCTGCGGATCGGGACCGTTCGCTTCCAGATTGAATATCCCGAAAGCCTGTTCGATGGCACTTTCCATATCGGAGGAGAATCCGCTTTGCAGACCGGTGTCCGGCATGTGCGCATCCAAATCCGGGATGCTGTCCGGATTATTGAAGAGCCGCTCAAAGGCGTTTGCCGAGAATTCCTTGCCGAGACGGGAGCCGTTATAGACCTCCCGGTTCATGTGGTCAATGAAGGTCGCACCGTAGATGCGTCCTTCATCGTTCTCACGGAATACCGTATCTATGCCTTTCCCAGTAAGCAGACGGACAAATGTCTCCCGGTCGCCACGGCAACCGTGCATGGCAAGTGCCACTTCGTTCCGAATCTTCGGCTGCCATTTTTTTGCCTTATACTCACGAATGTTGTAACCGATACGCTTTTCCAGTCCCTCATACCCGTAGCGTTTCCCGATAAGGGAAGACTTGATGGGTGTGCAAAGCGGTTTGCCTGTGTCATCCGTCATGGTATAGACGATACCATTATAAGTCACTCCATCAAATTCGCCTTTCACTTGCTTCGTTTCGATATTGAAGCAGGAGAGCAATGCGCTGTACTCCCCGAAAGACTGGAAACGGTAAGAGCCGAACACGCTCTTTACGATGTTGGACACCTGCTTCTTTACATCACCGCTTTGGTAGTCCGCTTTTTTCAGGTATGGTTCAAGCAATTCCTTCCGTTTGTTCTCCACCTGCTTCAGTCCGAACTTCCTTTCCAGTTCCCGGCAGGCTTTCATCGAACGGTTCCATTCGTATGCGTCACTGATTTTTTCGCCGTTCTCCTTTACACAGGTGGAGACGATATGGACATGCCTGCGGTCGATGTCCTCGTGCAGATAGACGATGTAGGGCTGGTCGCCGTACCCCATCTTCTGCATGTACTCGCGTGCCAGTTCCGCGAACTGCCCGTCCGTGAGGCGGTCGTCCACCGATGGGTTCAGGGAGATATGCAGTACCGGCTTCTCCGTGTTCCTGTTGGCGGCAAGGTAGCTGTCGAAAGCCCATAGTGTCTGCTGCATGACATTATGGGGATTTCCGGTGATATTGGTAATCATACGGTTGCCCGTGATGATACGGGCGGTGGACTCGTCCACTTTCCGCTGGTTGTAGATGACCGCTCCGTAAAGCGATACACCTCTGTTGATTTTAGCCACCATTCTGCTGTTCCTCCTTATTCCTTTTTATCAGGTATTCCTCCTCAAACTCCCGGGTAAGCATGATAATCCTTTTGCTCAGCACCACCAGATCGATGGTGGCCTTCTCCAGATTACGGAGCAAGGCGAATGTCCGTTTTTCACCGAAATTGGACTTGACAGCTTTTACCGTCTGGTTGTAGTTGTTACCGATAGCCTGGAACTGGTGATAGAAATTTGTCAGTCTGATGTAGTAATCCACCGCAGCCTTGTCGATTCTGACGACCTTCATTTCTCGTCCGAAAATCATCGCCTTGATGAATCTTGCCCGCTGTTTCATTCCGGATTTTTCAAACAGCAGCTCAAAATTTCCGTTCTCTTCCGAGGTCAGTTTGATACCGTAACGGTAAACTGCCGGGTCAGTTTTCGGCTTTCTGCCCGTACTTCCTGTTTTTCTTCTTTTTCTGTTTTCTTCCATACGCATTGGGTTTTTCTGTTACTGATCTTCCGTCATGGATTTCCGACTTTGGAGGAAATCCCTCCCGAGCCTTCAGGCGAGTGGCAAGTTTGTTTTGGGATGCCCGAATCATTTCGGGCTGCCCAAAACACAACTTGCTATTACCTTTGTGGTAATAAGAGCCAGTTCTCCATTTCATGTCGCACTGTCTCATCGCAACCAACGGATTACAGTTATTGATAAAATTGATATATTATAAGCGGCTACAGGGTGAACAGGACAACTTGCCAGGTTGATGGCCTATCACAGCATTTGTCCCTGTAACCAGCTTATACGTTGCCCAGAACACAGTTAGGGTTTTAGACCGAGGGTCTGGTAATAGCTTTAGTCATGAGCAACACAATTATTAATTTCTAAACTTAAATATTATGTTAATCAATGAATTATCAGTCAGGTTCCATGTCGGAATCGATGTATCCAAACTGACATTGGACATCTTTATCTTGGAGTGCAACATTCATAAGAAGGTCAGTAACAACCCGAGGGGGTTTAATGAGCTTCTGCAAATGATTGAGAAGAACACCCATGTTTCTCCGGAACTTGTTGTATTCTGCTTCGAGCATACCGGTCTGTATTCCCTTTCACTCGCGTTGTATCTTGAGGAAAGAAACCTGCATTATGCCATGGTTGCCCCTCTGGAATTGAAGAAATCACTGGGAATAACCAGAGGCAAGAATGATAAAGTAGACTCTGCACGTATAGCCGATTATGCCCGTCGTTTCGGTGACAGGGTTCCCTTAACAAAGTTACCCGCCAAGGACATCCGGAAGATTCATTACTTGCTGAATATGAGAGAAAGACTCGTCAAGAATATGCACGGACATCTGGTTACGTACAAAGAAACCCTGCGCGTTATGCGGCCTTCTGATTTTCCGGAACTTTTCAGCTTTTATGAGAGTACCATATCTATGCTTAAAGCAAAAATCAAGGAAGTGGAACACCAGATAAAGACGCTCCTAAAGGAAAATTCAGCACTATGGTCCTCTTATAGATTGATAACCAGTGTAAAAGGTATTGGTCTCATTGTTGCCGCATATTTGATTGTATATACTTGTAATTTTACACGCTTTGATACCTGGAGAAGGTTCTCCTGCTATTCCGGAATAGCCCCATTCGAGCATCAATCCGGAACCAGCGTCAAGGGAAAGACCCAAGTCAGCCCAATTGCCAACCGGCAAATAAAGATGTTGCTGCACTTGTCCGCCATCTGCGCACTCCATACCGATACGGAATTGCGAGAATATTATCAGCGCAGACAAGCGGAAGGGAAATCCAAAATGGCAATTATCAATATACTCAGGAACAAGCTTATAGCCCGTGTCTTTGCCGTGATCAAGCGCGGAACCCCTTTTGTTGATATCAAGAGATATGCGGCGACTTAACCAATATTCATAAAAACTCATCGGTCGGGGAACGCCTGAGCGGCAAGGGGCGGGACCACCCGTCCCGACGAGCGCCACACCATAAACTTTTTTTAGAATAAGCACACAACCGTTTTCCGAACCCTGCAAAATTTCTTCCGAATCCGAACGACGTAACACTCCATTGAGAGAGGCTGCCGTTTGGTCGCTCCCCCTTTGGGGGCGGGGGGGGTTACATACCCATACCGAAACCTCTGCTTCTGGTGATTTGCTTGAGTAGGTCTTTCCCCTCTTCCATAGCTTTTGATATGTTTGGGAAATGATGCCTTAAAGCCTCCAGTTGTTCGGAATTGAACAAGTCTTTCATCTTACCAAGTTCTTTTTTCAATTCCTTGGTTTCGGTCTTTAGTTCTTGGTTCTCCGTCCTTAATCGGTTACTGGTTGTCCTTGCGTTGTCCATTTGTTGTCTATAATACTCCTTGTCATTCTCGGCTTTGAATGCCTTTGTGCCGTTTTGCTCTTTTTCAAGTATAGCCTTTCCCAGTCTATCGGATAGCTGTTCATTTTCCCCCTCTAAAGCCTTTACTTTGGCTTTTAAGGCATCCTTTTCCCTATCGTTGACTGTTTTTCCAATCAAGCCGTAAAACTTCTCTGAAGCCTTAGAAATGAGTTTTTGGACGTTCTTCTTTGTTTCAATGGAACGTAGTTCTTTCTGAAGCTGAAGAAGCTGGTTTTGTACGTCCTTGTGTTTGTCTAATGCACTGGATATATCGTTTGATAGTTCCTGAAGCTGTTCTTTCGCACATTCGGTCTTGTACTGCATAGCCGATAAGTGTTTGCGGTCAGAAGAAACGCCACGTTCCATGCCCAGTGTTTCAGATGCTATGGTTTGGAGTTCTGCCATGTCATCACGCGATAAACGCACACTTTTCCCATTCGGCTGCGTCCAATCGAAAACTACATGGGCATGAAGGTTAGGTGTCCATTGCTTTGCGTTCATGTATCCTTCGTCCTTGTGTATATGGATTTGAAATGCTTCGATACCGAAACGTTCTTTGCAGACCGTGGCAAACTGCTGGAGTTCCTGCATGGTGGTTTCTTGTTTGATTACTATTACTCCCTCTCGTATGGGTGCGGCTTTAGCCTGCATCTTCTGCCCAACCGTATCGAGATATCTTTGTTTCGCACTTTCCAGCCGATGGGAGATGCTATCTCCAACCCAGCTTTCATTCAAATGACTAAGTTCGGGACGAACATAGTCCAACTCTTTTTCCCTAAAGTTGTGAATCTCACTCCCCGGCTTCACTGCTTGTACATGAATACTTGTTGCTCCCATAAGTTAACATTTTTGTGACAATCGATAACAGCCGGTGACAGCCGGCTGACAGGGGGTTAAGGGGGCTTGTCCCCTTACACACGCACCCTTTAGGGTGCTAGTGTGCTATCACCATACTGCATAGGTGCGAAGTTAGCAAATGTTCTGTAAATGCACAAATAAAGGGGAAAACATTTGGATTTGCGACAATAAAGTACTACCTTTGTTGCTGACCAAACGGTAGCCGACCGATACGGGAGAGTTACCAAAATACAAGCCGCTGGAGTTAATTGACGGACATCCGACATCTCCAGCGGCTTTATTTTTGCCTATCTGCTTCGTCTAGGCATACCAGTACCTCTACTAAAAATGTACTTCAAAGATACTTATTTTCTACCGACTTGATAGTTTTTACCCCATATTCTTGGACATTTTTCCCCCATGAGGTTATCTTTGTAGGGTGAAAGAGAAACCCATAAACGGGGATAGATTGAATGCTGGGAAGCATAAACAATCGGGGTAAGGTTAGCGAACCTTGCCTTTCATCCCCCATTATAACTTTACATAGAGGAACTTTATCTATCCCCCCCGCCCCCAAAGGGGGAGCGACCAAACGGCAGCTTCACTCAATGGAGTGTTATTGTTCATCAAAGCCAAGTGATAATTGTCGTTTCTCTGCTTCTTCTTTCTTTTGGGCAGCTAAAGTCTTTTTCCGAACGTATGTTTTAGCAAATGTCACTCGGTCACCATTGAATACTATCAGAGGATTAATAAACCAAAGATTATCGGCTGGTCCTCGGGCTATGATTTCAGCTTTTACAAGTTCTGCAAGTCCTTTATAAACGGCTTTGTCTGTTTTGTATTTGGTATATTCTAGGCATTTTTTTCTATTGAAGATGATTAAATCATTTTTGGGTTTCATGCAGGTCATAAAGTAACCAAAAACCCGAATAGCTGCTTGTGATAGGTCAAAGAATGCAGCAAAGTTAGAAAGATACAATTTAGTGAATTGTTCTTCATCTACTTCTATTTGACGGATAAACGAAGTCTTAAACACTTCTCCAGTTTCAGTGTCGGCTAAAGCTACTACGGCTCTCTTATCGCCACCACTATTACTCTTATACTTTTTAACAACATGATTTTCAATACCTTCTATAGCTTGTTTCATAAAAGGATTTTCTTCGTTCTTTTGAAAATCGGTTAACTTAACTGCTTTTTTATTTTCCATTTTGATGTGTTTTTGGGAAATATTATTCTCCACAAAGTAAACTATTATTTTCCATAAAAACAATATTAAGGGAAATATTATTTTCCTATTTAGTATCATATTAGGAAATCAGTATTTTCTAGATTGGAAAATGAGAATTTCCAATATGGAAAATGCCCTATATTGTGTATCAAGTACTTAACTTATTCTATTTCTTTTATTCTTAATATACCACTAAAACGACACAAAATCAACTACTTAAAAACAAATGGTAGGAACACAAAAAAAGCCCCTCTTTTGAAGGGGCTATCCACTTTTGTTTGGTTAGAGTTAGAAGAGCTCTATATCTCTAACCACAAAAATACGAAATTTTCTTGGAAAAGCCAAATTGAGCAACACTCCATTGAGTGAGTGCTGCCGTTTGGTCGCCTCCCCCCTGGGGGACGGGAGGGGGGTTAAAGCGTATAGCCTTTGTCGGTCTTAATATATCTTTCGGGATGTAGTTCTTTGTCTTGTCGTTTGATGATTGCGTGTAACTGTGCGTTTTCTTTCTTAAGCCTTTGGTTAGCTTCAGTAAGTTTCATTTTGCTGTTATTCTCATCCCTTATTTGGGCTGTGTCGCGTTTTTGGATTTTTTGAAGGATATCCTTTGCTCCAGAGGAGAAAGCCTTGTAAATCGCTTGATTTTGCTTCTTAGCCCAATTTTCTCTACCCATGAGGGGCGGTATGTCTATTTGTGGGGGTGTAATAAAAACTTCGGGTATCTTGATGCCTTCGTTTGCCATCGAGCTCATGCACTCGTTTATACGTGCATAGTATTCCCTTACACTATCATGGGTTGCGGTGCTTCCCTTGATGCCTCTCTGAAGCCCGAAACGTTCCTGCATCGCCTTTCCGTAGTCTTCCTGAAGCTGCGACATCTTTCGTCTGTCTCCCATCATTTCCTTTGCGGACAGTCTGCCATCTTTTGTGAGGGGTACAACGACACAATGAATGTGCGGTGTTCTCTCGTCTAGGTGTACCCCGAACTCCACGATATTTTGAAATCCGAACTTTTCTCCTATGAACTTGGCGTTTTGAAGTGCCCATTCTATCAGCTTGTCAGACGACTTTGCGATGCGCTGCATGTCGTTGTGGCTTCCGCTGAGGACGATGTTCAGATGCGTCACAGCGTCCTTTCTGATGGCTGTCTTTCCCTTGTACCCGTCCTTTATCCTTGCGTCTATTCTTTCCTGCAGGGGCTTCGCTTCCCTCTGCATGGTGGGGTATATCCTGCCTTTGTCGAAGTCCGTCCGGACATAGAAGTTCTTTTCCGAAAGTTTCGGATCTGCATTGAGGACTTTCTTTGTCCGGTCTATATGGCTGCCCAATCCGCCGGCTTTACCGGCTGTGCCTTTCTCGATGTGAAGTACTGCGAATCCCATTCTTTTCCCTATTGTTTTTGTCGTTTACACTCTGTTTACAAAGAGGCGAAAGCCTCTCCCCTTTCGGCTTGCCGAAAGCCCACACTTCGGAACGAAGTATAGTGGGCTATACTTTCATCCGCAAGGTGCGTGCACAAAAATAGGCAAAACGCTTGGAAATTCCAAATGCTTTGCCTACCTTTGCTGCTGACCAAACGGTAGCCGACCGATACGGGAGAGCTGCTGACATTAAAAAGCCGCTGGAGTGAATTGACGGATTCCCGACATCTCCAGCGGCTTGATGTATGTAAGGGCAGAACGGCAGGGTTTGAACCTGCAATCCCTCCTCTAAAAATTGAGTGCTCCGTCCAGTTGAGCTACGTTTGCCCTTAGTTCCTTATTTTGCTTTATGAGCTTCTTTTTTATCTTGCATCAAAAAATAAAGCCCTCCTACATTGGCTATCACGATAACCATACCAAACATGATTAATGCTCCCATATTTATTCTCCTTTCTTTTTGTCTCTGACAAGATATAACCCCCAACCTAAAGTAAAAGCTACGGCTAATATCCCGCCAAAGTAAATTATCCATTTTTGTTCGACCTCTCCGAATATTGAGGTTAAAATTACAGCTGTTGTGATATATTTAGCTATATCCATTAGCCATTTACCAAATTCTTTTTTCATACTGCAAATATAATAATTTAATTGGAATTATTGTTTATTCCCCCTCCCGTCCCCCAAAGGGGGAGCGACCAAACGGCAGCACTCACTCAATGGAGTGTTACTGTTCATCAAAGCCAAGTGATAACTGCCGTTTCTTTTCTTCTTCTTTTTTTTGGGCGGCTAAAGTCTTTTTCCGAACGTATGTTTTAGCAAATGTTACTCGGTCGCCATTGAACACTATCAGAGGATTAATAAACCAAAGATTATCGGCTGGTCCACGAGCAATGATTTCGGCTTTTACAAGTTCTGCAAGTCCTTTATAAACGGCTTTGTCTGTTTTATATTTAGTGTATTCTAAGCATTTTTTTCTATTGAAAATAATTAGGTCATTTTTGGGCTTCATGCAGGTCATAAAGTAGCCAAAAACCCGAATAGCTGCTTGCGATAGGTCAAAGAATGCAGCAAAGTTGGAAAGATACAATTTTGTGAATTGTTCTTCATCTACTTCTATTTGACGGATAAATGAAGTCTTAAAAACTTCTCCAGTTTCGGTATCAGCTAAAGCCACTACAGCTTTTTTATCACCTCCACTATTGCTTTTGTACTTTTTAACAACATGATTTTCAATGCCTTCTATGGCTTGCTTCATAAAAGGATTTTCTTCGTTCTTCTGAAAATCGGTTAACTTAACAGGTTTTTTATTTTCCATTTTGATATGTTTTTGGGAAATATTATTCTCCACAAAGTAAACTAATATTTTCCATAAAAGCAATAATAGAGAAAATGTTATTTTCCTATTTAACATTAAATTAGGAAAACAGTATTTTCTAGATTGGAAAATGAGAATTTCCAATATGGAAAATGCCCTATATT
>OKTR01000733.1_pt1 | contig 10025 bp, 8 predicted proteins | sample 1606431 | NCBI WGS metagenome assembly OKTR01 (sample SAMEA3879591, study PRJEB24766) | human gut metagenome | biome: human-associated habitat; feature: feces | place: USA | collected 1985/1987
AAATAAAAATATGCTACCATATTTATCTAATATAAACAAAGCTTCGACCAAAATTTACTCGCGGCTTCCATGACATGTAAAATAGATCACCTGGTAATCCTGCGAAAGCACCGCAAGCAGCCTTCTGCCTCGAGCAAGCTTCTCATCATCCAGATTCACAAACGGATCATCAAGTATGAGGAACGGCTTCTCTCCCGGATACATCGCATCCACAAGCGCAAAACGCATACATATGCCTATCAGGTCCTTGTAGCCTGCCGACATGGTTCTCACATCGCGAAGCTGCCCCTGCTCCTTCATCCTTATTGAAATATTGGCATCCACCTGCCAGTCTCTGTCTGTATTTTCTGTCAGGATACCGAAGTACTTCTGGAAGCCATTGGAAATAGGCGCCATGTATCTGGCAGTAAACTGCTCCCTTGCCCTGGTCAGATAGTCTGATGTAAGCCCAAGTATCTCGTACTTATGCTTTTCCTCAGCCTGTATCTGCTTACAGTTGCGATACTCCTGCTCCTTTTCATCCCTCATATCAAGCTGCTCCTGCAGATCATCCATCTGTCTGCCGTACTGCACTAAGGATGCCCTGATTTCATCGAGGCTGCCCTCAACCTTTGAAATCATCTCATTGAGCTCATCAAGTGTATACGGACACTCATTTGGTGCAAGGAGCTTGTCCATATCGTTGTCATTCTCAAACTGCGTTTTCTTCTGAAGAGCACTGTCCATATTTTCCTTTGCAAAGCCGGCCTCTGCGAGCTGCTTTTTCATCTGTGAAAGTGTCTGTGTATATTCTGCAGCACTGTCATATCCATAGAACCTTAAATACTCATCAAGCGAAGCCTTTGCCTTCTCATAGTCAGCCTTTGTCTTGGCGCGCTTTCCTATCTGCTCGTTGAAACGACTGTAGTCATGAGCCTTTGTGCGAAGCTCATAAAGCTTCTCCTGATACTGCGATTCATCTGCTTCAATCGAAAAGCTGTCAAAAAACTGCGATACCTCATGCTCCATTGATGTAATGCCGCTTTGAATCTGCTCAAGCTGCTCCTTTAATTCCTGAATCGGTATCTCCTTTTGCTTTATATTTTCCTCACGCTCAGCCATAAGCCTGATGTATGCTCTCTGCTTTTTGTTGTTCAGACGGATTCCATAGACCATCATGACAACACCGCAAAGCGCCATAGCGACTCCAGCTATGCCTACCACAAGAAACATGATTTCCTTCACATTGTACTTCTCATTCAGACTGAATACCGTGGCAACAGCCGCTGCCAAAAGACCGATAACCATAAGCACAATACCCGCAGGTACAAGCTTAGTCTTCTCAGGTGTCTCCGGTTCCTCCTCATCATCTGCCATCTTTGCAAGTGAGGTCATCTGCGAGAGCTTGAGCTCCATGTGGCTGTACTCATTCTTGACACTCTGGATGTTTGCAATCTTCTTTTGCATCTCATCAAGACCATCATCAGATGGCACACCATCCTTAAACATACCTGAAAGTGTATCTAAATACTGCTCCTCCTCAGGCGTAAAGCTCAGATTATCTTCTACAGCCTTTAAGCTTTCAAGCTCTCCGGCCTGCTTTGTCTTTTCCAAAAGCTCTGCCTCATCCGGTGCTTTGTCTCCAAAGACTGCCATTGCAGCATTGTAAATGCTCTCTTTCTCCTTTGCAACAGCACAAAGCTGCTCGTAGTTTTCACGAAGTGCCTGCTTTCTGCTGTCCTCAGATGCCACCTGAAGCGCCCTGCCGTACTCGGCTCTGATACCGGTAAGCTCCTTCTTCTGGGCAGTTTTCTCATCTATTTTCTGTGAAAGCTGTGCTGCCGCCTCATCCGCTGCCTGATACTTCTTAAGCTCCTGTTCCAAGGCTGTGAGTGTATTTACACGCTTTTTGATGGAGCCTGTGATACGGTTTGGTGACATCTTGTTCATCATGTCCTTAATGTCCGCTGTCGCCGACTCGAAGTTGTTGATGTCATTTGTATTTTCCGCCATATTGCCAAGCTTTGCGCTGATGCTGTCTGATGACGAAAACATGCAGTCTGCCTGTGCTATGTATATCGTTCTCTTGAACGAGCTGCGGTCGAGGTCAAAAAGCTCCTCTCCAAGCAGTGGTGAAAAATCATCACACTCAACCATGGTTGCAAGCCTGTATAAGTGAAAATCATCCTGCTTTTCTGTGAGGCCAAAGGTCCTTACAAGTCTGTACTCCACTCCATCGGCCTCAAAATCAAGCTCTCCACCATAAGTGCCGCCCTGCCATGGCTTATAGAGCTTTCTTTCCCTCTCAAAGGCGCCCGGCTCCTTTTTCGTATCAAAGCCGTACAGCATAGCCTTCAAAAAAGCCGCAAGTGTACTCTTTCCCCAGCCGTTTGGCTGGTTTATGACATTGACTCCATCATTGAAATTGATATTAAGATCGGACAGCTTTCCGAAGTTGTTTATGTGACAAGCTATTAACTTCAATTTCTAAATCTCCTCCCCGCTAAGCGCCGATATACCACACCTGATGACCTCAGACTTCTGCTCCTCGGTCATATCTGAGCCAAGCACCATCCGTATGAACTCACCCTTAAGTGATGCATCCTTTTCGTATTCACTGTAATTGATGAGAAGTCTTGTCTCATCATACACCTTTTCATAGTAGAAATATTCCTCGAACATATCCTTGAGGAAATCTGTGTTTATCTCACAATCCACGTCCACCTCACCTACAAGCACGAACTTTACCATGCTTCTCGATGAATATTCACTGTCCGAAATGGCCTTTTCCATCTTCACAGCCACATCCTGTGTGGTCATAGCTCCTGTCACATCCACATACAGCGTGTAGAGGCTCCTGTACGCAAACGGTACAAAGCTAAAGCCTGCCGTGAGCTTCTCATCATCTATATCAAGCACCACAAAGCCTTTTTGTCCGCACTCATCAAAGCCTCTTCCCTCTAAGCAGCCGCTATAGCAGTACATGCCACGGTTGTCAAGCTGTCCGCTCTGATACTCATGCACATGACCGAGTGCGAGATAATCAATGCCCTTATTCTTAAGGTCGCCTGTGGAAATCTCATCACCGAGCTGTCCGTGGAGAGTGACAACGTTGTAATTGTCATTGTCGAGCACAAGAGAATTGTACATGGAAGCCTGGTTAGACTTGTCTATCTCAAGACCTGTTATTGTGATATTTCCATAGCTGTATGAGGTCCACTGATTAGAAAAAAGCTTAAGGTTTTCAGGGATTTCATCGAGCTTCGATATGAAATTGTCCGAGTCGTGATTACCCTTAAGATAATAGAAATCGATATCCGGATTTGACGTAATCGAATCCTTTACCAGATTTCTGGCAGTCGCTGACACATTTCTCGTGTCAAATAAATCGCCTGCTATGATAATCGCCTTTACATCATTATTTTTGGCGTACTCTATCATCCTTGAATATGTACGCAGTATTTCCATTTTTCTCTCTTTTGCCTGCTCCTTTGACAGATTCGAGGTCATCTTCGAATCCAGATGCAGGTCTGCACAGTGGATAATTTTCATTTTTCCAATTCCTCTTGATATATGAACGTTTATAAATCATTACAGACTACACATAGATTCATTACGCATAGCCTGGTTGCATCATTTACAGCCAATTCACAATTTCATAATCATTTAACAATTAAACGTGCTGACTGTCTGCAAGCTCAGGTGTACCTCTCATCTGAATGAGCGGGCCGCCCTTCTTCTCAACGTAATCTTTAGTGATTGTAACCGTGCCGATATTGTCATCCTTTGGTATCTCATACATGATATCGAGCATGAAATCCTCTATAATCGCACGAAGGGCTCTGGCTCCGACCTTCTTCTCCTTTGCCATCTTGGCGATGGCATAGAGTGCATCATCATCGAACTCAAGCCTTACCTCATCCATCTCAAGGAGCTTCTGATACTGCTTGATTATGGCATTCTTTGGCTCCTTCAATATCTTTACAAGCATATCCTCGGTGAGAGCCTCAAGTGAGAACATGATTGGAAGTCGTCCGATAAACTCAGGAATCATTCCGAATTTGCGGATATCATCAACAGTTGCCTGCATGAGCAGGTTCTCATCCCCATCATACTTGTCCTTTAAATCAGCCTTGAAGCCTATAGAAGCCTCCTTGTTCAGGCGCTCCTTTATGATATCCTCAAGTCCCGGGAAAGCACCTCCGCATATAAAGAGAATATTTCTCGTGTCAACTGTGGTCATCGGAACCATGGCATTCTTGCTGCTGGCGCCAACCGGCACCTCAACCTCTGAGCCCTCTAAAAGCTTAAGCATACCCTGCTGCACTGACTCTCCGCTCACATCACGCTGGTTGGCATTTCTCTTCTTTGCAAGCTTGTCTATCTCATCTATAAAAATGATACCGTGCTCAGCTCTCTCCACGTCATTATCTGCAGCCGCAAGAAGCTTACTTACCACACTTTCGATATCGTCACCGATATATCCGGCCTCAGTAAGTGATGTGGCATCTGTTATGGCAAGTGGCACATCTAAAAGCTTTGCAAGAGTCTTTACGAGATATGTCTTTCCTGAACCTGTAGGTCCGATCATGAGCATATTGGACTTTTCAATCTCTATATCATCCTTATCCACTTTTTGGAGCAGACGCTTGTAATGATTGTAAACGGCAACGGAAAGATAGCGTTTGGCGTCATCCTGACCAATAATGTATTGGTCAAGAAATTCCTTGATTTCCTTTGGCTTCGGAAGTTCCTTCAAGTTCAACTCACCCGGTGCACCTTTTTTTTGATGCATGGCTTCCTGCATAATTTCATATGCCTGCTCCGAGCAACTGTCACAAATGCAGCCGTTCATTCCGGTTATCAGAAATCCGACTTCATTTTCCGAACGTCCGCAGAAACTACATTTCCTTCTACTGTTTCTAGGTGTTTTATTATCTTCCAATGTTTATTCCTTTAAATATCCAAGTTTCCTAATGCGTCTTTAAGAAAGAAGCCTGCATGAAATGATAGCGGGAACCTGGGTTGTTTTTAGTACTGTTATTCTTATCGAATGGAAATAAATACATTATAGAGCAGCCGGTTTGCGTGACAGCACCTCATCAATCATACCATATTCCTTAGCTTCCTGAGCTGTCATCCAGTAGTCACGGTCAGAGTCCGCCCATACCTTATCAAAATCAGTATGCGAATGATCGGCGATAATCGTATAAAGTTCTTTCTTCAATTTTTGAATTTCACGGGCAGTAATTTCAATATCCGAGGCCTGTCCCTGTGCGCCTCCCATCGGCTGGTGAATCATTACACGCGAGTGAGGCAGTGCAGAACGCTTGCCTTCTTTACCGGCAACCAGCAATACAGCTGCCATAGAAGCCGCCATACCTGTACAAATCGTAGCCACATCACTCGAGATAAACTGCATCGTATCGTAAATGCCCAGTCCGGCGTACACACTTCCGCCCGGAGAGTTGATATAAATAGAAATATCCTTGCCCGGATCAACAGAGTCCAAATACAGCAACTGTGCCTGAAGCGTATTAGCAGTATAATCGTCCACCTGTGTACCGAGGAAAATAATGCGGTCCATCATCAAGCGGGAGAATACGTCGAGCTGAGTTACATTCAACTGTCTTTCTTCCAGAATATAAGGATTCAAATACCCGGCTTGCGATTTAATCACATCGTCCAAAACCATGCCATTCATTCCTAAATGCTTGGTTGCGTATTTTCTAAAATCATCCATGTTATTGTTCCTTTCTTATTAATTAAAAATAAACGTAAGTACAAAGAAACGAAAAAGAATACAGAGACACAAAAAAACACAGAATTATAATTTTATAAAAACTCTGTGTTTCTGTGACTTTATATTCTGTTCAGCCGAACGTTTATTCAAACATCTTATTGAATTCCTCGATAGAAACGTTCTTGTTCTCCAAAGTAACCTGTGCCTTCAAGGCAGCAGCCAACTTCACTTCTACAACACGACTCACCAGATTGTTGATAGTTTCTTTCTTCTTCAACATTTCCTGTGCATAGTTGTCAAGTACATCATCAGGAATAGAAAGCATACCATATTGAGCAAACTGTGCCTTTGTTGTATCTCTTGCCATTTTCAGCACATCTTCCTGTTCTACCTTGATATTGTTTGCTTCTACCAGCTGTTCTTTAATCAGGTGCCAAGTCAGTTCTTCAATACTCTTATCATAGTTTTCAGCAACATATTCTTCGCCCTTTTCTTCGTTGTTCAGCAACATAATACGTTTCAGCAGTGCATCCGGGAATTCCAGTTTACCTACTTTATCCATCAATACCTTGCGAACATCAATCAAGAACTTATAATCGCTGTCTGCAACAAATCTTGCAGCAATTTCTTCTTTGATCTTAGCGCGGAATTCTTCTTCAGTCTTCACAACGCCCTCACCGAATGCCTGATCGAACACTTCCTGAGTCAGTTCGCCTGGAACAAAACGAGTGATTTCTTCTACCTGAAAGCTAAAGTTAGACTTAACATCCTTAGCGATTTCCTTGTCGATTTTCAATAAAGAACCCAACTCGGCAGCGTGACCGTCATAAGCCACATTCGGGTTGAACACCAGCACATCGTTTACCTTCGCATTAGCAAAGATAGCTTTCTGGTCGTCATTCTTCATATAAGAAGGCATCAAAACAGCACCTTCTACCTGAATACCGCCTTCTTTCGTGTTACCTTCTTCGTCCAACTGAGCCAACAGGCCTTTCAGCATATCATTATCTTCGTAAGCATCTACTTTATCGTATTTGCCGGTGCGTTGAGTATACATCTTCACCTGATTGTCGATCATCTCGTCAGATACCTCAATCGTATAATAATCGACTTTATCTTTAGTGCTTACTTCAGCTTTGAATTCAGGTGCCAGAGCGATATCGAACACAAACTCGAATTCTTCCATTGTATCGAAGTCGATATTCTGCTGTTTTTCTTCGTTAGGCAACGGTTCGCCCAACATATTCACCTTATTTTCTTTAATATAATTGTAAACAGCTTCTTGCAGCGTCTTATTCACTACCTCTGCAATCACCGACTTACCATACATCTTTTTAATAAGACTTGTCGGAACCATACCTTTACGGAATCCCGGGATCTGTGCCTTCTGACGGAGTGATTTCAACTCTTTGTCTACTTTCTCCTGATAATCGGCTTTCTCAAGCTTTACAGTAAGCTCTGCGCTTACTTTGTCAATGTTTTGTAATGAAACGTTCATTCTGACAATTATTTATTTGATTTATACTTTGTTCTATACTCAAAGAGGGTGCAAAATTAGTGCTAATCTTTCAAATTTCAAAAGACATTGCAGATTTATTTCAGTAATGTAACATATAAACAAATGAAAAATCCTTGTGAAAGAACACGCTGTACAGTTCTCCGTTTTACTTTTTTTTGTCTTTCTGCAAATAAAATCTCTAAAAAGATGGTCAATCCAAAAATTATTCTTTTCTTTGCTGCGGATTGATGGACCATTAGTTTCTCGATTTCTATTACAAGGTTTTTACTTCCGTTGAAAAAACGCTTTTGTAAACTCTCTGTCGTTGTAATCCATTTATTATTCAGCCTTCCTTCCAAGAGAGTTTTATTCATTATATTTATTTTATCAATTTCATTATGAACATTTATGTTGGAAACCTTAACTACCGCGTTAAGGAAGGAGATCTGCAACAAGTGATGGAAGATTACGGAGCAGTATCATCAGTTAAAGTTGTTATGGACCGTGAAACCGGTAGATCCAAAGGATTCGCTTTCATCGAAATGGAAGACGATGCTGCCGCTGCCAAGGCTATTGCAGAATTGAACGGAGCCGAGTACATGGGCCGTACCATGGTAGTTAAAGAAGCTAGACCTAGAGCTTAATTGCCGACGCTAATATAGCTAAGAAAAAAAGAAACTTCTGCCACTCGATGACAGAAGTTTTTTTATAGCCTAATTTCCAACTATATCCGGTCTCAGCCCTCCATACTTTGTACTTCAAGGTCTTTCACCTTGCGAAGTAAATCCGAAGCAAAGATAAAGTTATTCAGACGTTCGTTGGTAGAAGTGAATATATCATCTTTAGTTCCTTCCCATTCTTTATGTCCTTCATAAATATAAATCACCTTTTCACCGATTCCCAATACAGAATTCATATCATGTGTATTAATAATGGTAGTCATGTTATATTCCTGGGTAATATCGTGAATCAGATCGTCAATCACTAACGAGGTTTTCGGGTCTAGTCCCGAGTTCGGCTCATCACAGAACAGGTATTGCGGATTCAAAGCAATAGCACGAGCAATAGCTACACGTTTCTGCATACCGCCACTGATTTCTCCGGGAAACTTATCTTTTGCCTCGGTCAGGTTGACACGGTCCAAGCAGAACATGGCCCGCTTAGTACGTTCGCGTAAGGTGTCATTACTGAACATATTCAAAGGGAACATCACATTATCCAACACCGACAAGGAATCGAAAAGTGCGGCACTCTGGAAAATCATTCCCATTTCCTTACGAAGCATCTTCTTCTCCTTCTTCCCCATCATCACGAGATTTCGACCGTCATACAGGACTTCACCCTTCTCCGGAGTAAGCAGCCCCACGATACATTTCATCAATACCGTCTTGCCGGAACCACTCTGACCGATAATAAGGTTTGTCTTCCCATTCTCAAAGGTCGCATTGATATCACTCAATACCGTCTTATCGTCAAACGATTTATAAAGTCCTTTAACCTCAATCATCCCATCAAAAGTTTAGTTAATATCAAATCCGCAAACAGAATCAAAACACTACTGGACACTACGGAATCCGTGGAAGCCTTTCCCACAGCAATAGAACCGCCTTCCACCGTATATCCGAAAAAGGCGGATACACTTGCAATAATAAAGGCAAAGAAAAGAGATTTGATAATACCTGCCCAGATAAACCATTCATTAAACATATACTGCAAACCATATTCAAGATCGACAGCATTCATGACTCCGGCAAACCAACAAGTACAAAAGGCCCCTATTATACCGGCAAAGATACTGAATGTCACCAATATAGGAATCACGGTCACCATAGCCGCAATCTTAGGCAGTATCAGATAGTTGGCAGAATTAACTCCCATAATTTCAAGCGCATCAATCTGCTGCGTCACCCGCATCGTTCCCAACTCCGAAGCAATGTTCGACCCCACTTTCCCCGCAAGAATCAGACACATAATAGAAGAAGAAAACTCCAGTAACATAATTTCGCGGGTCACATATCCCACCGTCCAGCGGGGCATCCACGGACTTTCAATATTCAACTTAATCTGAATGGTAATAACCGCGCCGATGAAAAACGAAATCAACAACACGATTCCGATGGAGTTCACACCTAGCTGCTCCAACTCGTTAAGGTATTGTCGGAAAAACATCCGCATACGTTCCGGGCGGGAAAAAGTCCGTCCCATCAGCATGAAATATCTTCCGACGGTTCTCAATGCTTTTATCATAACTCACACTATTTGTCTGCAAATGTACATTATTTCGGCTTATTTTTACTACATTTGCCGCAAAATAACTAGAATATGGAAGAAAGCAAGATGGTGCTCCGCACGGAAGACTTGGTTAAGAAGTACGGTAAACGAACCGTTGTAAGCCATGTTTCCATTGATGTGAAGCAAGGTGAGATTGTGGGTTTGCTGGGGCCGAACGGTGCCGGTAAGACGACTTCATTCTATATGACCGTGGGGTTGATTACCCCCAACGAAGGACGCATTTTCCTCGACGATTTGGAGATTACCAAATATCCTGTTTACAAACGGGCACAAACCGGTATCGGCTACCTCGCTCAAGAGGCTTCCGTATTCCGTCAGATGAGTGTGGAAGATAATATCGCTTCCGTTCTGGAAATGACTAACAAACCTAAAGAATATCAGAAGGAAAAACTTGAAAGCCTGATTGCAGAATTTCGCCTGCAAAAAGTACGCAAAAACAAAGGTAACCAACTATCCGGAGGTGAACGCCGCCGCACGGAAATCGCCCGTTGCCTTGCTATCGACCCGAAATTC
>OKTR01000736.1_pt1 | contig 10015 bp, 7 predicted proteins | sample 1606431 | NCBI WGS metagenome assembly OKTR01 (sample SAMEA3879591, study PRJEB24766) | human gut metagenome | biome: human-associated habitat; feature: feces | place: USA | collected 1985/1987
GAAACGCTGTCCCTTTTCCATAGCGATCGGCTTCTGCAGCTCGATTTCAATGGAGAGGTTGTCGCCCGGCATAACCATTTCTACGCCTTCGGGAAGTTTGCAAACGCCGGTGACGTCGGCAGTGCCGAAGAAGAACTGGGGACGATAGTTCGTGAAGAAGGGAGTGTGACGGCCACCTTCGTCCTTGGTGAGGACGTAAATTTCGGCCTTGGCCTTCGTGTGGGGAGTGATTGTTCCGGGTTTCGCGAGAACCTGACCGCGCTGGATCTGGTTCTTTTCAATGCCGCGCAAGAGCAAGCCGACATTGTCGCCCGCCTGGCCCTGGTCGAGGAGCTTGCGGAACATTTCAACGCCCGTGCACGTTGTCTTCGTCGTCGGACGAATACCGACGATTTCCACATCGTCGCCGACGCGAACAACACCGCGTTCGACACGACCCGTCACAACGGTACCGCGACCGGAAATCGTAAAGACGTCTTCAATCGGCATCAAGAACGGCTGATCCAAAGCACGCTGCGGTGTCGGGATGTAGCTATCGAGCGTATCGGCAAGCTTCAAAATGCTCTGTTCGCCGAGTTCACCCTTGTCGCCTTCCAACGCGAGCTTAGCCGATCCCTTGATAATCGGAATCGTGTCGCCCGGGAATTCGTAGCTGCTGAGCAGTTCACGAACTTCCATTTCAACAAGGTCGATCAATTCATCATCGTCAACCATGTCGCACTTGTTTAAGAATACAACGATAGCTGGAACACCTACCTGACGAGCAAGTAAGATATGTTCACGTGTCTGAGGCATTGGTCCATCAGTAGCAGCAACTACGAGGATAGCACCGTCCATCTGAGCAGCACCGGTGATCATGTTCTTAACATAGTCAGCGTGGCCCGGGCAGTCAACGTGAGCATAGTGACGCTTGTCAGTCTCGTACTCAACGTGAGCGGTATTGATTGTAATACCTCTTTCTCTCTCCTCGGGAGCCTTATCGATATCAGCATAGCCCTCAAACTGAGCCTGACCCTTAAGGGAAAGATACTTAGTGATAGCAGCGGTAAGAGTGGTCTTACCATGGTCAACGTGACCGATAGTACCAATGTTTACGTGGGGTTTGGTTCTTTCGAAATGTGCCTTTGCCATTGGAAATTTCCTCCTTTAATTAGTAAAGTTATAAGCCTATGCAACCATTTTAACAGATTATTAAGCGGATTGCAAGCGTTTTTTGTAAATTTTCAGCTAAAATTATCAGCCGTTTGCCTTGTTTCTTGCAGACATGATCTTCTCTGCAACGGAACGAGGAACCTCTGTATAGCTGTCGGGCTCCATTGTGTAGTTACCACGGCCCTGGGTCTTGGAACGGAGGTCGTTGGAGTAACCGAACATCTCGGAAAGAGGAACAAGTGCATCAACCTGAGCTGTGCCGTTGTTGATCTCCTGGCCGAGGATCTGTCCACGACGGGAGTTAAGGTCACCGATAACGGTACCCATGAAGTCCTCGGGAACAAATACGGAAACCTTCATGATAGGCTCGAGAATGCAGGGATCAGCCTTCTTCATAGCTTCCTTGAAAGCCATAGAACCGGCGATGGAGAATGCCATTTCGGAGGAGTCGACCTCGTGGTAGGAGCCGTCGTAAAGAGTAACCTTAACGTCAACAACCTGATAACCGGCGAGAACGCCTGCCTTCATAGCGCCCTGAATACCCTTGTCAACAGCGGGGATGTATTCCTTGGGAATAGCACCGCCGACAACGGCATTAATAAACTCGTAACCCTTACCGGACTCGTTGGGTTCAACCTTGATCTTAACGTGACCGTACTGACCCTTACCACCGGACTGACGAGCATACTTGTGGTCAACATCAGCAAGCTTCTTGATTGTTTCCTTGTAAGCAACCTGAGGTGCACCTACGTTAGCCTCAACCTTGAACTCTCTGAGGAGACGGTCAACGATGATATCCAGGTGAAGCTCACCCATACCTGCGATAATGGTCTGACCTGTTTCTTCGTCAGTCCATGTTCTGAAGGTAGGATCCTCTTCAGCAAGCTTTGCAAGGCCGATGCCCATCTTTTCCTGACCGGCCTTAGTCTTAGGCTCGATAGCGAGCTGGATAACAGGCTCGGGGAATTCCATGGACTCGAGGATTACAGGGTGCTTAGGATCGCAGAGTGTATCACCGGTAGTTGTATTCTTAAGACCTACGCAAGCAGCGATATCGCCGGCGTAGCAAGTCTCGATATCCTTTCTGTGGTTGGAGTGCATCTGAAGGATACGACCCATTCTTTCAGAGTTGTCCTTAGTTGCATTGAGCACAGTAGCACCTGCGTCAACAGTACCCGAATAAACTCTGAAGTAGCAGAGCTTACCAACGAAGGGGTCAGTTGCAATCTTGAATGCAAGTGCAGCGAAAGGTTCAGTATCGGATGTGATTCTCTCGGTCTCCTCACCTGTATCGGGGTCAACACCCTTGATAGGAGGAATATCGAGAGGAGAGGGCATATAATCAACAACAGCGTCAAGAAGCTTCTGAACGCCCTTGTTCTTATAAGAGGTACCGCAGGTTACGGGAACGAACTTATTGGCGATGCAGCCTTCACGGATGCACTTCTTAAGTTCTTCTGTGGTAAGCTCTTCACCCTCAAGGTATTTTTCCATGAGCTCGTCGTCCATTTCAGCAGCAGCTTCAACAAGCTTCTCACGGTATTCGTTAGCCATGTCAACCATGTCAGCGGGAATATCCTCTACTCTGACATCCTTGCCAAGGTCATCGTAATACACGTCTGCCTTCATTTCAACCAGATCAATGATACCCTTAAAGTCATCTTCCGCACCGATAGGAAGCTGAATGGGCACTGCGTTACACTTAAGACGCTCGTGCATCATTTCAACAACACGGAAGAAGTTGGCACCCATAATATCCATCTTATTTACATAAGCCATTCTGGGTACCTGATATTTATCAGCCTGACGCCATACGGTCTCAGACTGGGGCTCAACGCCGCCCTTTGCGCAGAAAACAGTTACAGAACCGTCAAGAACTCGAAGCGAACGCTCAACCTCTACTGTAAAGTCAACGTGGCCGGGGGTGTCGATGATATTGATTCTATGGCCTGCCCAGTGGCAAGTAGTAGCAGCGGAGGTAATTGTGATACCTCTCTCCTGCTCCTGAGCCATCCAGTCCATTGTTGCAGAACCATCGTGAGTTTCACCTATCTTATGGTTTACACCGGTATAGAAAAGGATACGCTCGGTGGTAGTTGTTTTACCTGCATCGATGTGAGCCATGATACCAATATTTCTTGTTTTTTCAAGTGAACAATCTCTTGGCATAGCTTTTCCTCCAAAAATCTGCTGCGGCTGTGATAACCGCAGCCGTCACGTTTATAACGTTTTGCTTCGGCTTTGCGGCCTGATCACCATCTGTAGTGAGCAAATGCCTTGTTAGCCTCAGCCATCTTGTGAGTATCCTCACGCTTCTTGCAAGCTCCGCCCAGACCATTCATAGCGTCCATGATCTCAGCTGCGAGTCTCTCCTTCATGGTTCTCTCGCTTCTTGCTCTTGCGTAAGTTGTAAGCCATCTGAGTCCAAGAGTCTGCTTTCTCTCGGGTCTAACCTCCATAGGAACCTGGTAGGTAGCACCGCCTACACGGCGAGCCTTTACTTCCAGGAGAGGCATGATGTTTTCCATAGCCTCGTTGAATGCTTCAAGAGCATCCTTTCCTGTCTTTTCAGCAACGATCTCAAATGCGCCGTAAACGATCTTCTGAGCTACGCCCTTCTTACCGTCGAGCATGATATTGTTGATAAGACGTGTAACGATCTCGGAATTGTAAACAGGATCACAGAGAACCTCACGCTTAGCTATTTTACCTCTTCTTGGCACAATACTTCCCTCCTTCATAATAATGATATCATAGGTACTCGTTTCTTCCACGACACGTCGTCCAATGCAGAGGTATCATCTATATTAAAATGAATAACTCCACAATTTAATCGCTGTGTGGTTTCATTGAGTCTCATAATTGATCGGCAGCGCTTTTAATTACTTAGCACCGGCCTTAGGCTTCTTCGCACCGTACTTGGAACGAGCCTGATTTCTCTTGGCAACACCCTGAGCATCGAGTGTACCTCTGATGATGTGGTAACGAACACCGGGGAGGTCCTTAACTCTTCCGCCTCTGATGAGTACGACAGAGTGCTCCTGAAGGTTATGTCCGATACCGGGAATGTAAGCTGTTACTTCATTACCGTTGGTAAGCTTTACTCTGGCGATCTTTCTCATAGCGGAGTTAGGCTTCTTAGGTGTAGCAGTTCTTACAGCGGTGCATACGCCTCTCTTCTGAGGTGAGCTCAGATCGATAGCGATCTTCTTCTTGGAGTTATAACCCTTCTGAAGTGCAGGTGCTGTGGACTTCTTTTCGATAACGTCTCTTCCCTTACGAACCAGCTGATTAAAGGTAGGCATTGATACATCTCCTTTCATAGATTTTCGTGATATAAATATGCTTACAAAAACATACCATCACACAATTAAATATTATACACGCATTTTCCCCCATTGTCAAGCACTTTATACAAATTTCACTTTAAAAATTTGTTTTTGTGGTTTTATACAACCGAAAAACCCGCAAAGCACGCAAATGAGGGTAAAATAACGAAAATTCGGAGCAGCATCTCTGCCGCTCCGAACCTTGAACGTTTGTTATAGATGTTATCAGTGAACCGCTGTATGATCCGCATTTTCGGACTTGACGATCTGAACGTTGTTGTAAACATCCATACCGGTACCTGCGGGGATAAGCTTACCGATGATAACATTTTCCTTAAGACCGAGAAGATGGTCGCTCTTGCCCTTGATAGCAGCATCTGTAAGAGCACGGGTGGTCTCCTGGAAGGAAGCTGCGGACAGGAAGCTGTCGGAATTGGAGGAAGCCTTTGTGATACCCTGGATAATAGGCTTGAAGGTAACGAACTTGAGACCTTCTTCTCCTGCTTCCATTCTTGCCTTGATCTTCAGGTTCTCCTCGTAGATCTCCTTGCGGTCAACTACGGAGCCGGGAAGCATGAAGCTGGAGCCTGCCTCCTCAACACGAACCTTCTTGAGCATCTGGCGAACGATTACCTCGATGTGCTTATCGTTGATATCAACACCCTGGAGACGGTAAACCTTCTGAACCTCGGTGATGATGTAGTTCTGAACAGCCTGCTGACCGAGAACCTCGAGGATATCGGAAGGATTAACGGAGCCTTCGGTAAGGGACTCACCCTTTTCAACCACATCGCCCTCACGCACCTTGATCTTGTAGCCGTAAGGAACGGGATAGTACTCTTCAGCGCCTGTTTCCTCATCGGTGATGATAACGTTTCTTGTCTTCTTGATCTCTTCCATACGAACCTTGCCGCCGAACTTGGCAATGATAGCCGCATTCTTGGGACGTCTGCTCTCGAAAAGCTCCTCGACACGGGGAAGACCCTGTGTGATATCGCCGCCGGCAACACCGCCGGTGCCATGACCGGCTTTATGGGCATGGGCATGGCAGCCGGTGCAGGCGGCATGGGCGGCATGAGCGCCCAGAACCTGTTTGCCATGGGCCAGCAGGCCCGTCCGGACAGCGTGGACGCGCCCCAGCAGGTCAGCCGTCCCGCACCCGCCCCGGCGGACAGCTGGCAGTGCAGCTGCGGCGCTACCGTTACCGGCAAGTTCTGCCCGGAATGCGGCAGCAAAAAGCTGGAGCCGAAGCCCGCTGCTGACAGCTGGACTTGCAGCTGCGGTGCCACCGTCACCGGCAAATTCTGCCCGGAGTGCGGCAAGCCCCGCCCGGCAGCAGCAGAGGGCTGGACTTGCAGCTGCGGCGCGGTGAACAAGGGCAAGTTCTGCTCCGAGTGCGGCAAACCCAAGCCTGCTGGTACCCCCAAGTATAAGTGCGACAAGTGCGGCTGGGAACCGGCAGACCCCGCTCACCCGCCCAAGTTCTGCCCGGAGTGCGGCGACCCCTTTGACGACAGCGACCAGACCTGACCTGACAAATACAGAGCAATGAAAGGAGCATACCATGATGGGATTCTTTTCCAATTTATTCGCAAAACAGAACTGCGCCGTCTGCGGTAAGGAGTGCGGCACCCTGCACCGCTCTAAGCTCCGGGACGGACAGTTCCTCTGCGATGACTGTGGCAACAAGTGCTCCAAATATATCCGGCTCAGCGAGCTGACGCTGGACGAGGCCAAGGAGCACATGGAGTATATGGCCCGGATGAAGCGGGTGTTCGACGAGGTGTTCAACAAGACCGAGTTCCGGGTCAACGCATACCCCTCCACCCCGACGCAAATGGGGCTGGTGTTCTGCGATGAGCTTGGAATGTTGTACATCGACGACCGCACCGGCGGCCGGGGCAAGATGCCGGAGCTGATCCGCTACGACCAGATCGCCAGCTATGAGGAGTATCTGGACGAGACCCCCGCCAAGGAGCCGGGCCAGAAACCCACCCTCAACGGCGGCGGTCTGAAGCTGAAGCTGGTGCAGCCCCGCAGCATCACCGAGGCCCAGACCCAGCGGGGCATGCATCCCCACCCCTACATCAAGCAGGAGCTGGTCATCTGCTTCAGCAAGCGGGACCGGCGGGAGATCGGCTATGCCCACATCGCACGGCAGCATCTGGACCACATCTTCGGGGTCCACGATAATGAGACCAGCATGTTCGGCCGCCGGATGTCCAAGGCCGAGGAACGGGAGCTGAAGGGCCAGATGGGCATGATCGGTGCCATGGGTGCCGTGGCATCTGCCGCCATGAAGGGCGGGCAGCTCTCTGAGCAGGAAAAGGCCCGCTTTGTGGAGAACATCAATCTGGCAAACGACGCCCAGACCGGCGGCATGGCATTGTACAGCCGCCGTGCTGACGAAGCCTTTGCAAAAGTGCAGTGACCCCAAAAGGAGGAACGGATATGAGAAAGATCCAGCGAAGAGATTTCCTCAAGGCCATGGGCCTTGCCACCGCCGCCCTCGGGCTGACCGCCTGCGGCGGCTCCGGTGCTGCCAGCGCATCCAGCGTTTCCAGCGCACCGGCTTCCAGCAGCAGTGCCCCGTCCGCTTCGGCACCGCCGGAAGCAGCAGAGGACAAAGCCACCCCTGCAGAGCCCCCTGTGACCCAGTTCCAGACCGGGGAGCTGACCATCGGCGAATACACCTTCAAGGCGCAGTACATCCCCTTTGACGTCCGCCGGGAACTGGACGGAGCGCATCACTGCATCCATGCGGACAGCTACCGGGGCAATTACTTCTTCAGCTTCTACAACGAGGACGATGAAGAGCAGTCTGCCAAGATCTTCGAGTATGCCATCAAGGACGACCGGCTGACCCCGGTGGAAGAGTACAACATTGACGGCAGCAACGCCCTCAGCATCGACCGCAATGGCATCCTGTACGCCATGGACAACTTTGATGTCTACTGCTACGATCTGAACAGCAGCGACCCGGAAGAGCCCGGCGACGCACTGGACTACATGGGCAGCTGCTATTCCTCCAAGGATCGGGATCTGACCGTAATCTACTGGACCGACTCCGCACCGGTGCTGGTGCAGGACGGCGAGTACACCGAGCTGACGCTGGAGGGCGACAACGAGATCGGCCCCTTCTGCAGCATGCCCTCCCTGAACCTCAGCGGGGACGAGCTGCTGACGGTGGGCGAGCCGGACTCCAGCGGCGACTACTACTTTGCCGCCTTTGATCTGGACGGCAATGAGCTGGCCCGCAGCTCGCAGCCGGTGGGCAGCTTTGACGCCGTGATGATGAAGCGCCCCAACGGCTATCTGCTGGACACGGGCTATGTGTGGGAGCTGTACGGGCCGGACGGCACTTTTTTGGAAAAGTCCCTCCCCGTGGGTGAGCGCGAGACCCTGTGCCAGCTGTGCGGCGACTTCTGCACCTTTGATGTTTTCCTGCCGCTGGAAGAAAACGCTTTCCTGGCAGTGGGCCACCACGGCAAAGCCACCGAGCCGGACGAGCCGGTGGTGTTCCGCATCACTACGGATTTCTGAGCCGACCGCTTCGGCGGGAAGACCAACGCAAAAACAGCGGGGCCGGGGAAAAGCCCTCGGCCCCCTTTGGAACAACAGGAGGAAACGCTATGGCAGGAATGCTGGAATATAAGTGCCCCTGCTGCGATGGCGCCATCCAATTTGACAGCGCCACCCAGAAGATGAAATGCCCCTACTGCGACACCGAGTTCGACGTGGATACCCTCAAGGGCTATGACGAGGAGCTGAAGGACGAAAAGCCCAGCGAGATGGAGTGGACCACCCCCGGCGGCAGCTGGGCAGAAGGGGAGACCGCCGGTCTGCATACTTACAGCTGCAAGAGCTGCGGCGGCGAGATCGTGGGCGACGACACCATGGCAGCCTCGGCCTGCCCCTTCTGCGGCAACCCCATCGTTCTGACCGGACAGTTTGCCGGAGACCTGCGCCCCGACCTCATCATCCCCTTCAAGTTGGATAAAAAGGCTGCCAAGGCAAAATTGCAGGAGCACCTCAAAGGCAAGACCCTGCTGCCCAAGGTGTTCCGCAGCCAGAACCATATCGACGAGATCAAGGGCGTGTATGTGCCCTTCTGGCTCTTCGACAGCGACGCCGACGCTCAGCTGCGCTTTACCGCCACCCGCACCCGCTTTTGGTCGGATGACGACTACGATTATACCGAGACCAGCTACTACTCCGTGCGCCGGGACGGCGTGCTGGGCTTTGACGCGGTTCCGGTGGACGGCTCCTCCAAGATGGCAGACGACCTGATGGAATCCATCGAGCCCTTTGCCATGCAGGATGCCATCCCCTTCCAGACCGCCTATCTGGCAGGCTATGTGGCAGACAAATACGATGTGAGCGCCGAGGACAGCATCGAGCGGGCCAACAAGCGCATCCGCCGCTCCACTGAGGAGACATTCCAGCAGACCGTTACCGGCTACGATTCGGTCAAGGTGGATAACAGCAGCATCCAGCTGCACGGCGGCAAGGCAAAGTATGCGCTGTTCCCGGTCTGGCTGCTGAGCACCAGCTGGCGGGGTGAAAACTACCTGTTTGCCATGAACGGTCAGACCGGCAGATTCGTGGGTGACCTGCCCGTGGACAAGGGCGCTGCCCGCAAGTGGATGCTGGGCCTTACGGCTGCCCTTTCCGCCGCGTCCTACGGCGTGATGTGGCTGCTGTGGCTGGCACGGATCCTGTAAAGGAGGGACGAACGATGAAAAAGACTTCCAACCGACTGCACTCCCTCTTTGCGGCGCTGGCAGCACTGATTCTTGCGGCGGCGCTGGCTGTTCCGGCCTTTGCGGTGGAGGGCGGCTTTGCCGACCTGTACTACCGCATGAACGACAGCGCAGGGGTCCTGACCGAGGACGAGGACAACGAGCTGGAGGACGCACTGGAAGAGCTGAGCCTGCGCCAGAGCTTCGATGTGACCATTGCCACCGTCGAGTCGCTGGAAAGCGTGGACTACGACAGCATGGAGGCCTATGCCGACGACCTGTATGACTTCTGCCAGTTCGGCTACGGCTCGGAGATGGACGGCGTGCTTCTGCTGGTGAGCGTGGGCGACCGCAAATGGCACATCTCCACCTGCGGCTACGGCATCACCGCCTTTACGGATGCCGGCATCCAGTACCTTGGCGAGCAGATGACCCCCTTCATGGCCGATGGAGACTACGCCGGTGCCTTCCGCACCTTTATCCAGTGGTCGGATACCTACATCGACGCTGCCCGGGCGGGCCACCCCTACGATGTGAATAACCTGCCCCGGGAGCCGCTGTCTCTCATGTACCTGTTCCTTGCGCTGGGCATCGGCCTTGTGCTGGCATGGGTCGTCGTCCATGTGATGAAAAGCCAGCTGCGCAGCGTGGCGTTCCAGGAGAATGCCGCCAGCTATGTACGGGAGGGCAGCATGAATCTGACCAACAGCCGGGAGCTGTTCCTGTACCGTGACGTGCACCGCACCGAGCGGCCGAAGGAGTCCAGCTCCAGCGATTCCGGCGGCAGCTCCA